>ERZ869925.412-NODE-412-length-32514-cov-4.354878_pt1 | contig 32514 bp, 43 predicted proteins | sample MGYA00579311_ERZ869925 | MGnify/ENA primary metagenome ERZ869925 (study PRJEB32216, sample SAMN09231817) | wastewater metagenome | place: USA: Maryland | collected 2016-07-30 | study: EMG produced TPA metagenomics assembly of the PRJNA472060 data set (Reclaimed...
TCGATCTGATCGATGCTTGAGACGTTCTCTCCCTTCTCCATCACTAGGATCTCGTAGGTGTAGGGGCGCAGGTTGTCGCTGTTCGTGTCGTATGCGCCATCGAGCTGCCCGGATCCGACTATGGCTGCCGGATACGTGCCGACGTTCTTGAGGAGCCCGAACCCATCAGACTTGAAGTCGTCCACCACCACCGTCCCGAGTACGCCTGCCTGCTGCAGGGTTTCGAGCTTGGTCTTTATTGCGTTCTTGATTGTGGTCATGCGTGCCATAGGTCTATGTGGTTCGTGCTATTTCCTCCGTAATCAGGTCTGTAGCGGCGTTAAATACCCTTTCCACCCCAGGAGTCGCCTTGCTGACGATCTCGCCCATGAACGGCTTTGCCTTGGTTCCTGGATGATCCACGTACGCGACCACCACCTCGCCCGTAACCTTCCCGCGCTTGTAGTAGCGCTTCCCGTTCTTGGATGTGACGTAGCCACCCGCGCTCTTGATCTTCCAAGCCAGCGCACGCATGGTCTTTGGGTATATGCGATGCGGAGCAGTACCGAATTCCACATGCGGCGCGTAGTTCGCGGTTGGGAACCAGCGAGCCATAAAATCGCCAGGCTGGAAGCGGAAGCTCTGCAGGAGGTTTCCAGTCCTCCACGGCACCGGATCGTTCTTCAGCGTGTTCTTTGCGAGCACTGCCTCAGTAGCGTCAAAGGCGCGACGAAGAAGGGGTCGCGAAATATCCGGGTATCGCTCAAGAGCGCGATTCAGTCCCGCTAGTCCCTGCACGCTGATGTGAAATGCTGCGTCTGCCATAGCTATATGAATCGAGTGCGCTGATGCAGCGAGATCACGTCCCGGTCCGCATCGTCCAGGAAGTCCGCCCACTGAATGCTCCCGCCGTTCGCACTCGAGCTCGCCTGTGCCTCATGATCACGGCGCTTATGGCGCTTCTCGACCAAGCGCTCTGCTAGATCTGTGAGCTCAGCTGGGAGCGTGTGCAGCGCATAGTTCCCGTACGAGTTGAAATCGACCAGGTATCCAGCGACATACGTCACGCGGATGATGTTCGGTCCCACGGGAAGGCTTCCGGCGTAGTGGATGATTCCGCTCTTTCCGTCCTCGTCGAGATACCAGTCGTCTGCCGGGAACGGTGTCCAGGAAGGATTGCTCTTCGTGCCAACGTTGTACTCGAATGCGGATACGCTCGCGACCGGTGCCTGCTTCAGGAAGATCATGCTGCGACCGCTCTCATCGACGGAATGGATCTCGCTCGCTACCGTCTGGCGCTTGAACTGGCGATCACAGATGCGCTCGAGGAAGTCGGTAACGCTGTTGATGCGTCCCTTAAGAACCTCATCAAAAGAGGTTTCAGTGATGCCCAGACGTGCCTTCACTCGAGGGACCGTCGTAAGAGCGTATGAGAGTGTTTGATCAGCCATAGTTGGTTCTGGGGGTTTCAAGTCCCCGCTCCTTCTCCCGACGAATCGGGAGAAGTGGCGGATACTCGAATCGGTCTAATTGACCGGTTCGGTGAACGCGCGTCCTAGGACGATCACCGCGGAGCCGGGCCAGCTTGGGGTCGTGCCCGCAAGCGTTGCGACTACGCGAACGTAGCGTCGATAGGTGATACCAAGCCCTTCCATGCGGATGAGCTTCACATCGTTGTCTGCCGTAACGGTTGCCGTGGCACCTGCTACGTCAGCGAATGTGGAGTTGTCCGCCGAGTCCTGCACCTTGAAGGCGTAGGTCTCGTCTCCGGTCGTGAGGTCGATGTCTCCAGCAGTAATCACTGCCACCGCAGAGTTGTAGCCCTGGGTGTCGACTCCGGTGCCGTTCGCGCTCGCGGTTCGCACCGCGGGAACGAGAGACTGGAGGACTTTGATAGCGTCGTAAACTGAGCGCATATCAGTGGTTGGTGTCGCGAGATCCGGTCGGATCGCTTCTCGTTTCGACTTTTCGAGAGACACGGACGCGCCTACCGAAAACGAGAGCCAGTGGGAAGCCGTCGCGACTTAGTTGTCAATTTCCCTACTGGACGGGAGTCTCTTCTCCTTCCGGAGCAAACTCACCTTCCAGATGCACATCGGTTGCTGCGTCACCGGCCGGAGTCTCGGTATCAACCGAATCGACATCCGTGGTCTCTACCGTGGTGGTCTCCTCGACGACGACATCCGTTGCCGGTGCGTCCTCAACAGGAGCGTCTTCAGTTTTGACCTCTTCAACCGGTGCCTCGGAACCCGTCTGGGTCTCCGTGGTCTCTACCGTGGTGGTCTCCTCGAGAGGAGCTTCTTCGGTCTCAACTACGGTTTCCGTTTCCTCCGCTGCCTGAGCGACGACGGGTTCGAGGCAATCAGCGCCGATGTTGAATGCCTCTTCATCAGTAGCGTTGACGACCTCTCCGATCTCTCGGCGGTCTCCACGGAAACTGATGGCCTGGAGGACTTTGTATGGCTTTGTAGCGCTCATATGCTGTCAATTAGCGGAATAACCCCTCTTACCGTTTCCGTTACCGCGAGGAAGGCGTTGGCGGAACGAGGGACACTAATCCTGTGAAGGACTAGGAGGCTGCCGTCTTCACGACGACGAAGGCTGCAGGAAGGGCGACCACGAGGGCGAGGCGCTTCTTGTAGATCAGCGCACGCTGATCTGCGAGAGCAATTTCCTTGCCACCGAAGGTACCCGACTCTGCCTGCGAGACGGTCATACCGCCGCGCTCTCCGTACGCGAGCGCCTTGAGGTTGCCGAAGATCATGTACTTCGTGCTGACCGCAGTAGCGCTGTTTGCAGGGAGGTGGCGCGTGGTGAAGACCGGATACCCGAGGAGCTCGCCTACCGGCTTTGCGCCGCCAACGAGACCTGAGTAGTTCGCAAGAACGCCAGCAGAGACTGCGCCTGCCTGTGGCAGGAGGAAGGCGTTAGCGCCGTCCTTCTTTGCGCGAATCTTCGCCCAGACAGTGCGGTGCATGTACCATGCAGCGCCATCGAGCATGCTCTCTTCGAGCGTACCGATGATGTCAGAGCCGTCGACAATAGGGTCGAACTCCGCGAAGGTGTCCTGTCCCGAAGGAAGCGTGTACGTCGTTGCGCCGGGGTGGTTGAGCACACCAACGAACGGAGCACCACTTCCTGCGAGTCCCTGCTTGTCTGCCATGTTGGCGAGAGCCTCACCGCCGAGAGCGAGGAGCCAGTCCGCAAGAGCTGGCGATGCGTCTGCGAGGAGGTCGTTGCCGACCACGAACGCGAGCTGCCACTTCTTAACGATCAGGTTTGCCTCACCGAACGTGATGCCGGTGACAGAGCCAGCAGCATCGAAGCCGAGGAACTCACCATCGAGGAAGGATCCGGTGTAAGTCGGAATACCCTTCTCGTCGGTGCCCATCGGCCAGTGCTGTGCCTGACTCATCACGAGACCCACGCTCGCGGCGATGCGGAGAATAGCCGACTCGACTTCCTTCGATACGAGGTAGCCACCACGGGAATCCTGCTCGGTGATAAGAGCCTCGTTCGCCTTGATCTTGGAAGGGAGGCCAGCGGCCGCCTTCACTGTCTCCACGAGCGTAGTCTTCTGATCATCGTCAAGACCGGTGCGGTCCTTACCGAAGAGAGCCTGCTCCATACGAAGCGTCTTCACGATCTTAGAGACTTCCGCCGCTACGATCGGAGAGACAGCTTCTGGGAGTCGCTTCTCCATCACTTCGTCAATAGTCTCTGGAAGCGCCGTCTTAAGACCTTCCAAAAACTCCTTGAGCTGTTCATCCATAAATTTGAATGATTAATCACGAGCGGCGCGTTCCTTGGCATTAAGATTGCCAAGCGCGTCGCTCGTGATGGTTGCTATTAATCGCAATACCGCCTTCTGGTCCTGCCACTGCTTAAAGTCGCGGACCGAGTCCGGCATTGCGGTTCTCGACCTGGTTTCTGGGGCAGCCCCATCAGGCTGTTCCTCCCCCTCACTACCCCCGGGTATTTCACCGACAGCAGTGGTTTCTTCAGCGACCTCCTCACCTTCCGGTGCGGCGTCGGTTGATGGCGTTTCCGTTCCCGCCACCTCTTCGGACTTGCGAGAGAAATGCTTCTTCGCAGTACCGACTAGGCTCTTGACGGTGCCGGTGTTTAACGACGCCTCCGTCGTACCGGTATCTCCGGCAAGCACACCCAGGAGATCAACGGTCTCCTTGAGGAGCGTGTTGAACTGGTCTGGATCTACCGCATCATCGAGATACGCATCCAGGAACGCGTCGATGATGTCGAAGAAGCCGTCGAGGTTCTTCCACTTCATCTCCCATGCGTCCGCTTCAGCGATCTCTTCTGCGACTGCCCCCTTCGCATCGTTGTGATCACACTCGCCGTCTTCACAGACACCGAGACCCTTGCAGCCGGTTACCTCGATCTGAATGCCCTTGAACGAGAGCGCTTCCCGGTCGATGCCGAGTTCTGAGATCTGACGGAGAGAAACTGCGTACGGGTTCGCAGGCACAGGTACGAATGAGAACTCGAGGAGCTCTGCCTTGGTGATCGTCGAGCCCTCCATCTCTCGCGCTATGAAGCCGACTGATGTAGTGCGCATCATGCCCGCGTCATAGAGCTTGCGAACCTGCTGCGCGAACGGATTCGCGTCAGCGGGTGCGAAGCGGCCCTTAGCGACGATCTTGCCGTCCTTGGGACCGATCTCATCGCATACGCCGATAGGGAGGTCGTAATAGTTGTGCCCGTAGAGCACCACAGGATTCGCCATGAAGAAGCTGAAATCCCAGGCGTCGAGCTTGATACTCTCTCCCTGACGATCAACGTCAGCAGTCGAGATGATCACCTCGAAGGTACCGGTGTCCTCGTCGGATGCTGCACGGGTGCTCGCGATAGTTTCCTGCATTGCAGGGCTCGCGAACTTCTCGAGGAGCTTCTCGCGAATCTCATCGGTTAGCTTCTTCATTGCTTCTGGTTTCATACGCTGGTAAGTGAATTGGTAAATGGCTGTTAATTAATCGACACCTCGTCCGGCCGGATGTAGCACCGGCATGAGACGTGAAGCGGCGGAGCGTCGACGCTCGAGTAATCGAGCTTGATCGACGTTCCGTCACTTCCCTGCGCCGAGTCACCCTTCTTGAAGAAAGACTCCTCGATGCTGATGGTCTTCCCGTGCATCGGCTCGCAGTACGCACAGGTGCGCTCGTCCTCGGCGGTGTACCACTTGAGGGTCTTCACCACCCCGGACTGCTTCCATGCCATACGAGTCGATTCGTTCGCGACACGGAATACCTCCGTGCGGGCGACCTGCTCTGCACGCACCTGATCGCTGAACTCATAGATCTTTCCGATGCGGCCGCTCATCTCATCGAGTCCGATACCGTCCTTCATTCCGGAAGAGATCGTTTCCTGCAGAAGATCTACCGAGGTCTTCGTATAGGACTTCGCCATGAGGTCCATCGACTTCTCGAGAGCGCTGCGAACCTCTTCAGTTACGGCGAACGTAGTACCGATGAGCTTTGCAGCTTCAACACCCTCCTTCTCGAGAAGGTCGGAAAGTGCCGGGAGCGTGAGCGTGATGAGGATGTTCGGCCAGTCGGTGATACCAAGCAGTTGTTGCACGATCTCCTTGGCGGTTGCCTTCTTGCTTATGCCCTTTGCGCCCCATACGAGCGGTAGGGACTCAAGCACGGAGTTCTTCTGCTGCGCGTTGAATCTGCGCACTGCAGTGCCTGTAGCAGCCTCATATGGCGTCACGCGACCGAAGAATGCCTTGTAGAGCACCTCGAAATCCTTCTCAGAGAGCTCTGTGATGTCTTTGCTCGCTTTCTTGCGAACCTCTCCGAGTCGCTTCGCTGCAGCCTTTGCACGCTCAGTGAGACGGTCACCTATCTCGACGGACATCTTCTTGCGTGCCTCGGCGTTTTTAGCGAAACGGGTCTTCACCGGCTTGCGTGAGCCCTTAGCGCCTGGCTTGCGTACCGCCTTCGGCTGCGCCTGCGGAGCACCGATCGGGATCTTATTGAAATCACCCATGACCTCGTCACCGCCTTCGATAGGACCGAGTCCGAAGTAACGCTCGCGCACCTCGTTGATGCTCATCGATGCCTGTCCCGGAAGTGCAGCTGAAAGCTCCTTCATCTTTGCCTCGAGATCTTCAGGAGTAGGGCTATGGAAATCGAGATAGAGATTCTCTCCGAAGCGAGGGACGAGGAACTCGTTGAGCTGCTGCACGAGGAGCTCCATCTTCGGCTTGATCGTGCGCTCGCTGAAGACATAGTCGGCAGTCTCTGCAGTAGCGCGATTCGTCTCGCTCTCTGAAGCGCCGAGGATGGTCTTCGGTACGCGGAAACCAGCAAGGATCTTATCCCTGCTCGTGGTCTGCCCGGTATTGAATTCCATATCCTTCGGCGTGGTGCCTTTCTCCGAATACTTCACGCCCTTGGGAAGCACGGCGATCTTGAAAGCGTTCTTCACTCCGGCATACATTTCCTCGAAGCTCTTCTTGAGGATCTTCTGCTGATCCACTGCCATAGCGCCCTCGGTCTCGAGTACACCGCTTAGACGTGCGCCATTCTTGAAATACTTCTGATTGAAAAGGGTTGCTGCGTTCTCTCCCTCTACCCAATCGAGAATCGCTTCAACAGTACCGAGTCCCTCGTATGGATCATTGAGATCCGGTGTCTTGAAATGAAGGATCTCGTACGGCTCATAGGTCGTCTCCTCCGCGCCGATGCTGTAGACATAGCCTCCGATGAATTCCGGAAGCGGGCGCTTGATAGGGCGAGTGTTCTTCGGACTGAGAGCGAAGATCTGCTTCGGGACACTGTTCTCGTCCTTTACGCCGTCCAGAAGCCAGTAGGCGTTGCCGGTGAGCTCAAGGTGCCCTGCAGTGGTGTAGAGGAGCTCGAAGCGCGTCTGATGCGGATTGACGCTATCCAGGAGCTCAAGGAGCGGATGCTCGAATATCTCGATATGCTCCTCGCCACGCACCTCGTAGAGACGGAACTTGATCTTGGCGACTTCCTCCGAGATCGCGCGGGTACAGGCATAGACCCAGCCGCTATTCATGTTCATTGCCCGTTCTATCTGCGCCTTCTTGCTCGCGTGACCCCAGATCATCAATGAATCGGCACCCGAAATACCGCTTGCTAGCGGTACATCCTTCAAACGTGTGAGGCCTGCGCCTTTAAGAATTGAGTCGACGAGTGACATTGACGAGAAAGGGACTGACCCGGCTTGCGGATCAGTCCCTGTTTCTTCGCCGTTAGGTAGAAAAAATGACCGACTCCGGCAATGCCGAAATCAGTCCTGAAGTATTTCTTCCCAGACCGTGAGTATTAAATTGTGAAGCGCTCGACCCGTGTGGCCGTATCGTCAGTATAGGCACCTCTTCACGCTTCTATCATTTTTGCTCGTGTGGATAACCGCTACGCGTCCGACAGGTCCATCACCTGGAACTCTCCCGCATCGGTAGGCTTGCGCTTCACTGTGTACTCGACGAGCTGCGCTTTTCGATCCTGGACCTTGATCGTGATCTCTCCGTGCGAGAGATCCTTCGCCACCTTCACAAGGTCACGGATCGTCTTCTGCCATTCTGGGGGGAGGCTGTTGATTTCGGGAGGCATATCAGTCGTCGTCTACGCTATCGAGCGAGAACACTTTCATCTCTTCAAGCCCCTGCTGCACGAGTCCCTGGATCACGTTCACCAGAGCGTCCACAAGGTCGTCATGCTCCTCTACGCCGAAGCCGAGCAGCTGGATGAGGAGATCCTCGTTTCCTTCTCGTGCGAACTCTACGGTCCCATTCTGGATGTATGGCGCTATTGCCTGCAGACGGGCACGCTTGTCAGTTGTCGGACGGACCGCAATGACCGGGAGCATTGCTCTTTCCATCTCCTCCACTGCAGCACGCTGGTACGCGACATCCTCGACGAACAGCAGGGAAGTTGAACCGGACGTGACCAAGCTCTTCGCTGTCTCGATCGTCTCGTGAAAAGAAAGCCGGGCATTGATCGGGAATGGCTTGATCTGAATCTTCGGCATGCTGTTCTTCCGGAAGCTCACAGCAGACACCATCGACGTATAGTCCGCGGTCTCACGCTTCGAGATAGCGAGGTCAACGGCGGTTGCATGCAATCCGTCAGTACGCTCATCCTGCCCATCTGCGCCACGGCGAACTTTCTCCGTCTCGATACCATCGTGATACCGGATCCACTCGGGCTTTATTACCGCACCCTCTTCAGGGATCACCTTCAGCAGGTACTCGCGCATGAACGCATGCAGTCCGACGAGCGCTTGCTTCGCATCGAGCGCTGCCTGGTCCGGGTACTGTGCCTTCCAGGTGATGTTTCCCTTCTCATCGACGAGCGAGTAGCGCAGGTATCGGAAGCGTTTGTTCTTCGAGAGACGCGCCATGAGCGCATCGTTCCCGAGCCGGTTGCCGATCACGATGCAGCGACCTGCCTTCTCATCGATAGCCGGTATAGCTTCACCCATGAGCCAACGCTCGGTCTTGTCCCGATTCTCTTTAGTGCGTACCCATTCGAGATCCTCCGGGTCGTCGACGATCACGAGACTCGGACGGTGCTGCCGGTGACGGAGACCACGGATCTTCTGTCCTCGGGACCGGGCAAGCATTCGCACACCGCTCGCCAATAGCATGTTCTTTGCTTGCCATTCTTCCTCGCTCTCCAGCGTCGGGTCCGGCATCGGCTCATTGAAGCGATCGAACTTCACCTGTCCGAAGTCCTGGCGCAGCAACGCATTGTGCTCGAGCTCCTGCTTGATGTTCGCGATGTTGAGCGCTGCCTGCATTCCCGTATCAGCGCAGGGGATGATGAACGGATACCGTTCCGGCTGCACAAGAGATCCGAAGAGAGGCAATGCAAGCGATCCGCCTGTCGACTTCGCGGACCCGCGGAAGCCTTCGATAGCAAGGAAGCGCTCGAGGGGATTCTCGAGGTGGTCCAGCAGCTGCGGATAGAAGTCCGCCGGTTCGAGATGGAAGTAGTGCGGGAGATACACGAGGCAGAAGCCACGCAGCGTGCTTGCGATCTCGAGTCTCACCTCATGGCTGTCCAGGAAGCTAGCTTCCTTCCACCATGACAGATCCTCCGGGGGCGTTATTGGTGCTTGGGGTGTTGGTGTCTCCATTCGTTTCTTGCGACGCGATCATTCTCGCCTCGATATGCTTCGGTCCTATGCCCCACGCTTTGAAGGTACTGAGTATCTCCTGCTTCTTCTCCACAGAGAGGGGCGCCGCACGATGCAACACATCTACCTCACCGAGCTCGCGCTTGAAGATACCGGCATCCATCTCAGCCGAGAGCAATGCGAGATCCAGCTTCATGATCGAGTTGAGCGCAGCAATCTGCTCTCCAGCTGAGGGCATCGGTATACCCTCCCGCAGATAGTTGAACTCCCAGAATGCAATCTTCATGAGGCGCTGTGTGACGATACTGAAGCGCTCGCGAGTCTCGATGATGCGGTCCTCGATGCGATCAGTGTCTAGGTTGCGGCGTTGCTCCTGAGTGATCTTCTTGAGCAGCTTCGTGAGGTACTTCCGGTCCAGGACGTTGCCGGTAGAGGCATGCAGCCCTACGCTCTGAAGCTCGATCTGCAGGCGAGACATCGAGATCATCGGATCCTTCGCAACTATCATGCGAATTCTCCGCTTCACTTCTGACTCTCTTGCTAGATCAATCTTTGGCATTGGTGTGTTTTCGGGTTTAATCTCACTATAAGCCCATCATTTCAAGGATTCACAACTATGCGTTGATGAGGATCACTGTCTTGAGTACCGGCATGTCATTCACATATTCGAATATGTAACGAAGCCGACCAAGCTCCGCAGACCTTTCGCGGACCGGCATCTTCTTGAAAACCTCTGACGCTCGACGCTGCAGCCACGTATGGAGACCTAGAGGTTTCCACACTTCTTCCGGAACAACGCGAGACGCTGCATCAAGTGCTTGCGCTGAAACAGTCGGCTCTGCGAAGTAGGCATTCACGTCAGGTGCTGGCTCTTCTATCTCAGCGATCTCTTCAGGTGTGAGGTCTCTTCCCATCACCGAGATTTTCATACTCGAATGATTCGATAGCCGTATCCGCGCACTGCTTCGATTCCGTAACCTACTGCGGCGAGCTTCTTCCGGAGATTCTTAATGTGAACGTCCACGAGGTTACTGCGGTACGAAGGAGCCTCGGGGCGAATAGAAGACAGATCCTCACGGGATACTCCCTCCGTATACTCCTTCAGCACTTCGAGATACATCGCTTCGGTATTCGTCAGCTTTAGATCCTTAGTGTCGATCGTCATACGCCTTTCTCGCTACCGACCTTTCGGACGAATTCAGTAATTGCCTGGATGTCTTCAATCCCCGCTTCGAGCTCGACCTTGAGACGGAAGCGGGAGAAGTCTGCTTTCACATCGTTACCAGCAGCGAGAGAGTCAGCCACTGCTTTCATGCTCTCGACCGGGACAACGCGGATCTTAAGATTCTGTACCGACATGAGCCTCTTCAGTTACGTCCTGCTGATAAGTGAAGCTCTCGAAGAATGCAATACGCATGAAGAGTTGCTCCGCCTTGGTGCGTCCCTCCTTTACGCTCTTCTGCACGGTTGCAATAGCTTCATCGACACCCTGAATGTACGCATGCTGTCCCGAGATCTTCTCCTCGAGCTCCTTGAGGCGATCACGCTTCTCGCGCTTATGCGCCTCTGGATCTGCAGTCAGTTCCGAGTGCTCCTTCTCGTATCCAGCAAGTTCTTCCTCTGCCGGTGCGCGGAGCTTCTCGATCTCCGGAATGCGAGACTCGTCGTATGCCGCATTCGCGAGGAACGAGAACGCCTTCTTCCGGCTCTCCTTGATAAGATCTGCCCTGAACTCTGCCTGTAGTGTTTCCTGCATAGATGTGATGATTAGTTTTTTATTCCCTTCCTCCTCGCCGCCATGTGATGGACGAAGAGGCTGTATTCCGGTGCCGCAAATGCAAAGTTGACCTGCTCATGAGGGAGACCGAGATCGTCGGCAAGATCCTTGCTCGAGACTCCATCCGCCTGCCCTTCTTTCACCTGATCGTATTCGCTCTCGGTGAGTATTTCCGGAACTGACGATTCTTCTTTCTGCTTTCCGCACGTTGCAGCGTTATGCCCTGGCTGCTTGCACTTTCCGCACGTCTTTCCTCCCGTCTTCTTTCCTGCCTTCTTGAGTCCTGCCTGGAATTCGGCAACACTCAGTTTCTTCTTGCCGGGCTTCGGCTTCTTGGTGACGAAGACAGGGGCTCCCGCGAGCTCTCCGATATATTCCTCCTCGGCAGGTTTCTGGGGGGGGGTTAGAAGTAGCTCGTCGATGATCTCATCTGCAGAGAGCTCCCTCTCGTGCACCGTGTTCCCTTGGGAGTCGACTATGAGCACGGTCGCTGAGTATTTCATGTGATTAATCGTTAAGGCTAATAAGAACGTCGACCCGCGGCTTCCCGTCCGGCGCTCTCGCGGCCGCAAAGCTGCCGTCGAGATTCTTGTCATTGATGAAGAGCGCGTCTGCGATTGATCCGAATACGTTCTCCGGATCCGGGTGCCTTCCTTCGATGTCGCAGTTCCAGAAGATCTCTATCTCCATGCGTGCCTTCTTTCCTCTCTCGACCAGGAGAGGCTTCTTGGCAGTGACCATGCGATTCCCGGCAAGGCTGTATGCGTCCTCTCCGTGCTGCTTGAGTAGCGCGTCGAGGAGAGCGCTCTGAATGTATTGCTTCCATCCTGAGTATCTGCGTGCAGCTGCAGTCCACTTCTGCCCGCCGGTCATTTTCAGCTTCGGGAGAGCATTCGCATTCAGATCCTCCTGTGTGCCGTGGATGGTGAAGAAGATCTGCGTCATAGGATTCCGTTTAGCGTTACCTCGTAGGTGGCTTCGATGGCTTCCTTGAATTCCTTCTCCTTTCCGGGCAGTGGCTCGGCGGTGAATACGAGGTAGCCGTCACGAACTTCGAGATCGGTTACCTTAGCGATCTGATTCCACTCGCCTCCCAGGGTGTGCACGAATTCTTTCTGTGGTTTCTTCATACGCCGAATAGGTAGCTGAGTACGAAGCCGATCCCAAAGAGCAATATTCCGAGCGCAAGGGTGTATGCAGCTTCCTGCACGTTCACTCTGAGAAGACGTTGCGCGAACGTGAGGTTTGCCAGGAGTCCGAAGCACGTAGCGAGACCGAAGATCATGTAGATTGAAAGCGTCATATGAGTACGGGTTGATCAGGGTTCACTGGCTGCGGTTGGCACTTGCGGCAGATCTTCTCAATGGCTCGCGCGAAGCTGAACGAGAGACGAGGCTTTCCACACTCTCGGCATTGGTACGGATACACATGCCTCCATCGCTTATTGCGCGTCTTCATAGCGCCTTTGCTGCGATTAACTTACGGATCTCAGTAACCGGGATGAAGACGGCTTTTGATCCGAGAGAATGCTCCGAATCGGGAAGCACGACCTCGAGAACCGTTCCATGCTCATAGTCTTCGACCACTCGAGCATCGAGAGGAACCGGCTCCCCGAGATCTTCTCCGCCTTCCCCGTACTGCACGAGCTTCGCCTGGATCTCTACGCTGTCGGTCATAGGCATATCTGGTTAAGCTCCTCGTGAGTGCCGCCATTCTCAAAGAAGAAGAGCAGCGCTTTCAGGAGCGGAGTGCTCGCGTTCGGAAGAGCCTGGTAATACTTCGGGTTCACATGGATGCGGAGTGCGTCCAGTGTCTCGTATCGAGTAAGTGCGGGAATGTCGTGCTGCATAAGTAATTCGTAATTTGTTAAGAGCTCTAGCCGATCCAGAGCTTGTTCACCTCCCGGAGCTTCATGCCGAGTTCCTCGGCAATCTGCCCGGACGTGAGCCCCTGCGCCTTGAGCTCTTGCACCTTCGCTTTCTCCGGAGGTGGTGGCGCAGTGCCCCGGAGCTTTAGATCTGATATGTCGCCGTTTCGGATACGGCAGGAGGCTTTGTGGTATGCGCCATGCTTGCTCTCGCAGCAGGTGTGCATGCGCAGTGCCGGATCCCACGAAGAGTCACGCTTGCTCGCGGTATACGCTCCGGACGCTTTTGCCTTCAGATATGCCTCCCGATTTTTCTCAGTCCTCGTCATAGCTATTCGGGTACGGTTACGGCTGGTGCCTTCATGCCAGCAAGGAGCTCCGCGACGCTCGTCGCTATGTGCTTGCGCTGCTGCTCTGACATCGACTCGGCTGGCTCTCCCGTGCGGAGATAGCGCACCACGTATCCATCGACCTTCTTCCAGAAGTCCTCTCGGTTGCTGGCATCGTTAAGAAGCCCGTTCATGATCCCGGCAGAGAGGAAGGTCTCGAGTCCGGGACTGAACTGGCGATAGTGAGGATCCACGAGGAAGTAGAGCGCGAGCTGCTCCATGAGATCCCATTCCGGCTTGTACTTCTGCAGGAACTTGCCGAGATTAGACTGTCCTGCTGCGGTGACCTTCAGCGGGAGCTTCAGGCTTCGGGTACGGGTCGCAAGATCCTCGTACCATTTCAGGAATTCCTTGAATCGGGATGGCGCGGGAGTCTCTCCCGCTATACTTTGTTTCCCTTGGTTTCCTTTGTTTTGTGTTGTTCCCCTGGGGAGCAGGGTACCCTGTCCCTCAGTGGAACAGGGTGGGGTGTTCCCGGGGAACACCCTGCTCCCCAGGGGAACAGGGTTATTTGCCCCGAAGAGGGTCGGCTGCTTCCTAGACGCCTTCCGGGTCGTACTACGCTTGTCGAACGAAGCCTGAGCCTTCCTGACCGCCTCCTCGGGCTCTATAGACAGGTTGATGCGGTACCCATTTGATACTCCGTTCTTCCCCGCTGTCCGGAGGACGATCCCTGCTGCCTCAAGATCCTCGAGGACCCGACGCACCGTGCTCAAAGAGATTCCCGAGCCGTGATCCAGCTGCTGCCCCTCCTTCGACTTGATACCCTTCACGAACTGAGAGAGTCCGATGCGATCGCTCTTCTTCCCGAAGCCGAAAGTGCGACGGCAGATATACAGCAGGACCATACCGTGCTCCGGAGACGGTAGCCGCGGAATAACGAGGTCTAGGAGTACGTTTGGCACCTGTGTGCTGTTCGGTATGAGACTTTCGCGGGGAGTAGCCATATCTATGCAAAAAGTGATTTCATCGTCTCCTCCGGCTTCGGCTTCCGGTTCGCGATCTTCTCGATGTGCGAGCAGTGTCCGCGGAAGTAGAATCCTCTGCAGTCGCATGCGATCGTCCGCCCGTTGTCCTTGAGCGTGTGCATGCCGCCGCGCTCGGATGCTGATGGCAGCTGATGGAACGTAGGAGCCTGTGAGATAGCACGAGGAGAGATCGCAGGAACGTCTTTGATTCTCCACGCATGAACTTCCCGGAGAGTGACCTTACACTTTCGTCTCCTGGATTCCTCGAGGATGTGCACGTCACGCAGCTCCTTCACGCGGCCGGTGACGCGATTGATGGTCCACTCGAGCGCCTGCGCGAGCTCGCTATTCGTGAAGTCCCGTCCTGGATTCTGTTCGAACACCTCGAGCACGAGGATCTGGCGAGCGCCAAGGGTAGGCGCTACTTCATTCAGATACGATTTGATCGAGGTGTTTTGAATCATGGTTGTGAAGTGCTGGGTGAAAATTTCCGTTACCCATTCCTGCTCCCCGAGTCGATGGAGGAGCAGGATGGAGAACCGATTAGGCTTCCTCTGGCTCGTTGACAGCCGGAGCTTCTTCTGCAGGCGCTGCAGCCTCTTCAGCTGCTGCCGCCTGCGGAGCTTCTACCGGGGTCTCGGCCGTTTCTGCTGTGTCCTCGACAGGAGCATCAGCGACAGTTTCTTGTTCGTTCATGAGCGTTTTTCTTACGGATAATCCGAGGGTCGAGCCCCCGATTTCTGCCCTCGCGCTCTCGCGGCCAGGGCAGAATCGAGAGCCGACTATTCTTTCCCTTTCGGCATGGTGTCGAGGCGCTCTGCCACGACCTCCGTGCGGAATTGCTTCACACCGTCCTTGTCCCACGACCGGGTAGAGAGACGACCTTCCACGAGCACCAGATCTCCCTTCCGGAGCTTCGTCGCACTGAACACGATGTGCGGATCGAAGCTGCAGACGGAGTGGTACTCGGTTGCCGTGCCGCTTCCGCTCGTGATACGGCGGTAGCTGGTCTCAGTCTTCACGCGGAAGTTGACGACTGATCCTTGGACCGGGAGACGCTTCTCTATCGGATCCGTCTCGAGCGTGCCCAGGATGCTGACGCGGTTCATGTTCATAGCTATGCGATGGTTTCCGAACCTTCCTCTGCAGGGGTCTCGTCGTATTGGATGGTCGTTTCACCCGCTGCCTCTGCAGACGCACGCTCGGAGAGGAACTGCGCATAGGTAGCCTGTGCGCTTTCGCTTTGCTTGAACGCTTCGAGACGCTTTACGATCTCCGGAAGATTCTCGTCCTTGTCGAGAGTCATTTCCGTGAGAGCGCTGACGATGTCGTTGATACGGATCCGCTGCTCCTCTGGCGCACCGGCAAGCACGAAGCCGAGACGCTTGAGGTTGTGCATGATCTTGTTCTTCTCCTTCGCGGTATCGATCTTGATTTCCGCTCCGGAGTCGCTCCATGCCTTGAGCTCTTCTCCTGTCTCGATAGAGATGAGGAATGGATCTCGTGCATCGAAGAGGCGCGTGTTGTCCTTCGAAGCGATGGCGTAGTGCCCTTCGCGATCGAGGTTGAAGTTCACCGTGAGCTCGTACTCGAAGCCTTCGCGCTGGATCTCTTTGAGACCAACCTTCTTGATCTTCTTGTCTTCGGTCTGGATGGTATCCGTCTTCGCGCGAGCCGTGGTGATGATGTGGCACTTGCTCATCACGATCGAGTCGATGAAGCGGCGATGGCGCGGTGTCGTCTCCGACCATGCTGCCCAGGTATTGCCCTTGAACTTCGCTGCAGCGAGCCTTTCGTTCGCCTCGAGAAGTCCGCCAGGGCCGTCCCATTCGTGCGAGGTTGAGTCGATGATGATCGTCTCTATACCCGCCTTCTCTCCAGCCTGGATCGCTTCGATGTAGCGCTCAGGCGTATACGGAGCTTCGAGCGTGATGATGTTGTAGGCTCCGAGATCCGAGTACAGCTCTCCGCGACCGTTCTCGCTGTCGATGAGCAGCACCTTTTCCCAATCGCTCGAAAGTCCTCGAGCAACGAGCAGCGCCGAATACGTCTTGCCGGATCCCGATGGTCCTGACATGCCGATGCGGAGCTTGGTTCTCTTTCGGTCTGCCTTTCTAATTTCCATAGTGATGGGTTTATCCACATTCAGTGGTGATAGCCCGGATCCTTGGATGTATGCTTCAAATTGATGGATGTTGAAGCGCTCCCAAGGGGGCGTTTTACTTTTCTAATGCTTCGATTGCGTCGACGAGGAAGGAAGCCTGGACGGTCCAGAACGAATTCCAGTGACCGCTCGTTCCCTCATTCGCCGCTTGCGCGACCGATGCGAACAGGATCATGAGATCGAGAGCGACTGCCATTGCGAGCAGCTGCAGCGCGACCACCATGCCCTTCTTGATTCCGTGAATCATGTGAGTTTCGCTAACGTGTAATCGACCGAGCGTGCTTTCACGCTCTGTACCGGTGGCTGCCTATGGTCTTCGGCAATCGCCAGTGCAAAACGAAAAAACCCGCTTTTTCAGCGGGTTTTTCCTGGAATGTATGTGGGTGGAGAATTACTTCTTCACCTCTTTGAAGACCTCACGACGACGAGTATTCTTGTCATACTTGTTGCCTTCAAAAGTTCCAGGAGCCCGCCGTGCACAAATTTCAATGAACCGTACATGAACATTAGCATACCCTCAACGGAGCTACTTTGACGGGGCTGGGGATAACCTCAATACGCTACGATACGCCTTTAACTCTTCTGGTGTAGAAAACTTCTCGAGATCGCGATCGACGATTTCCCACACCGCTCGCCTATCGAGCCGGAAGTGTTCACCGAGTGCTGTGTATGTCCACTTTTTCGGATCCGAGAGACGCTTCGCTATGATGTCGCGGTTCCTTTCTGTTTTTGCTGGTCGAGCCATATTCGTCAACGCTAGCATACTTTTCCTCAACGCTCATTTTGCCTATCCCCAGCCCTCCGCTACGGTCCGGACGCGACTTCACTCGCTTGTGCGCAAGCCCTAGATCCGGACCCCGTAAGTGCGTGTACACGTACGAGCTCTGGATCTGCGAGTGCCCCATCAGGTCCGAGATGTTCGAATTGTTCGCGCCGAGCTCCGCGGCTTCGAAACCGAACATGTGCCGGATCGAGTGCGCATTCACTGCAGGCTCGATACCGGCAGAGAGCGAGAGATCACGAAGCATGAGACCTACTGTGCCCGGACGCATCCGGTATCCGGCACGCCAGGTCTTTACGCCGATGAAGAGTGCCTCCTGATCGCGGACATTGAAGAAGTCGCAGAATGCTTTCCTCTTTACCATCCACTTCTTGAGAGAGTCATTAGCTTCCGAGTACCAGAACACTCGTCGATAAATCACTCCGCCTCGCCGCTTCTCAGTCTTCAGCACACACGAGAATTGTTTCAGCACGCCCTGGACGCACGGGTCTCCGACCTGCTCGTTTCTGCAGCGGTGGCAGCTCTGCAGATCAGTCGCCATCGTCGAGAGCTTCGACTCGAAAGAGATCTCGTCCCCGCAGCCGGTACAGCGCTCCGAGAACGTGAAGGTGTCGGTATCGATGTCTGTGTTCAAAGCGCAGAGCTCTCCATTGCGCATGCCCCCGTCCGCGAAGAGGAGAATGATCGCGCGATTCCGGAGATCGTAGAGATCGTCCCCCGCAGCCTGCTCGAGGAGCCGGGAGAGTGAGGCTTGATTCGCGACCCGAGGAACGACGCCGGTCTTCTGGATAATCGGAAGGATCTCCCACTCGAGGACCGGATACCCCTTACGCTTCCAGTATTGAAAGAACTTCCGGAACGCCATGCTCTTGGCGGTGAGGCTGTTGCGCTTCCAACCCAGCTCGAGGAGCTCCCGGAAGTACGCATCGACGTGCTCAGGGTAGATCTGAGTGATGAGCGGGTTCCTCATGTAGAGGCAGAACTGCATGAGCGCACCGTGATACCCCTTCACGGTCGCAGCACTTCGCTCTATCTCGAGGTGGCTCGTATAGTTGCGGATCGCATCGCTGAATCTCATAACACAAAGCCCCGACTTCTACATCGGGGCTGGAGGCGCAATAGCCATCCCTGCGCTGTGCCGCGTCTCGTCGCAGTTTCCCGTGACGCGCGTAAGAATATCATACTCCCGTATGCAGGCTCGCATAGAGACTTTGGCGTGAAGAGATATTCGGCACAGTTGCCCCGCCGGTAGAAGTCGCCTCGTTTCAGGGGCGGACGGCGGATTAACTGGTAAAGGTACGAGTGGAGTAATACGCCTGTCTTGCTCTTGTGTCAAGCATGTGTCCAAAAGAAACCTGCACCAGTGAGTGGTGCAGGTACTAGTCTTTCCTAGCAGTCAAGAATGAGATCACCTCCTTTCGAGACCGGGACTTACTCCTATACGAGAAGCGGATGCCCTTCGTACAAGGTACCGTTGCCCGGCGGCTTCGGTTGCTCGATCGGGAGCGAGAGCTGCTGAGGCCGGTGGTCGACGTACCGGAAACCGCAGTGGCACTCATTCCCCGAAACCGGAGTATCGCATTGTGGGCAGTTAAGTCGCACGCTGTCCTCCTTCCAAGGAACCGAGAGCTATTCACCCGACGCTCACGAACGGGGAGATTTATGTTTCTGGAAGGCGCAGCGTGAATGCTCGACGGCTCCGCGATGCCACGACCGAGCGCACCGGCGCAAGCAGCGTGAATGCTCGACGGCTCGCGCGAAGCACGAAGCGACCGATGTACCGAGGGATCCATCCAGCACTGACGGTAGACCCGTATGCGGCAGATCCGAATGAGGTGCCGCCGTACATCATTGCTGTGTAGGTACGCACGCCTCTCCTGCCTCGACCGCCTTCTCTGAAAGACCTTCGAAGAGATTCGGCTTCTCAGTCGCACCCTTCTCCTCAGCGATAGCAACGTATGCAGCGCTCATCTCCTCCGGATCCACGATGGAAGTATCGAGTTCCGGGAGCTCTCCCAGGCGTGCCTGTGCGTACACATAGTCTTTGAGCACTTCCTGCTTTTCATACCCCGCAGCTGCGGCGTCTGCCTGTGCAGCATCTACCTGAGCCTCCATCGACATGACGGCTCCGCCACCAGCGAGTATTGCGCCAACGGCTGCAGCTGCTCCTGTTTTCTTTAGATCATCCATAAATTTAGATATAGCTTGGTGCGAACTTCTGATAACGGTTCCGCTCTGTGAAGACGATGGAATTGGCGTAGTGCAGCGTGGTCTCGAGAAGCGTGTGCCGGAGCTGATTCTTCAGGGAGACGATGTCGGCTCCGCGAAGGATCATGTTGGCTGTCATCGAATGACGGAAGAGATGCGGGTACACGCGCTTCGTCATGCGTGCACGCCGAGCGACCACCTTCGTGAGCTTCCGGATGTCCTGGGTGCGAAGTGGTTCGCCGCGCCGAAGCGTGGTGAACAGGTACTGATCCTCGGACCGCGGGAATGCGGCTAGATAGTCGATCACTGCCCGTGAGCATTCCGGCGTGACTTCGGAGAGTCCGTCCTTCAGACCCTTCCCTTTGAATATCCGAATGACGTTCTCCGTCACCCGGAAGTCCCTCACGCGGAGGCTACATAATTCCTGGTTGCGAATCCCGGAGTACGCAAGGATACAAAGTATCGCGTGCTCCCGGACATTCTTCGTGCTGAATAAAAGTCTCGTCACCTCTGCCTCCGTGAGCGTATCCTTCACCATCGGGCGCGGCTTCTTCTGTCTACCGAGCTTAATGGGTTTCCCCAAGAAGGACATGTATTGCTCGATGGCGAGTGCGGTGTTGAGCTTGTGGCTGTACGAATAATTCGACGTGTAGAGCTCGAAGACGTATGTCTCGACGAGCTCGTGATCAGGGTTCTCCCCGACCACCCGAGTAAAGCGATCCGCAGCGCCCACGTACCCGTGTACGGTGATGGGCTGCAGCCCCTTTGATACGGTCAAATAACGTTCGAACGAATGTGCATTTTGCATAATTCCTAGACGAATTACCCTGTAAATGCGGAAGGGCGGTAGGAGGTCTAGCTCCTACCGCCCAATGACGGCTCCGTCGAGCCAACCGCATTGGGATTATACAACCTTATTTCGTCTTTCAAAGAGCAAACCCAGTTTCAGGACGTGTGGCAGGTCCAGTGCCCTAGAACGGCACCATGCACGCGAGTACGCCCCTGCCTGTGCGCAAGGTCGCATTCTCGCTTTCAAGAGCCGCTAGACGCGCCTCGAGCGCTTCCAGGCGGGCATCAGTATCGTCCTGCCTGCTCACTACCTTCTTGAGCGCATCAACGATGACAGCGAGGAATCCGTTCGTATCGAGACCGGAGATCTCTCCGGAAGCGTTCCGGGTAGCGAGGTGAGGATCTGCAGCTGCGGCATCCTCTGCAATGAAGCCGAAGCGCTGCGTGCTCGAAGCATCATCGTTATAGACGAAGGAGACCGGCTGCAGCTGCTCGAGAACGTCGAAGCTCCCGAGGGAAAGATCCTCGATGCTGTGCTTGCTTGCGCGGGTCGATGAGAGGCAGTTATCTGATGCTGCGTTATAGACCACCTCCTTCCCTGCAGTGAGACAGAGAGATCCGGCTCCGACTGACGCCGTGAGCCCATCGAAGGCGACTGTACCCGCCACTGACAGCTTCTTTGAAGGGGATGTCGTACCAATACCGACATTCCCATCTCCACGTACTAGGAAATAGTCAGATGATCCGGATGCATTTCTGATCCTGAGGGCAGTATCTGAAGTATTGGTACCGGCATCGATAAGAAGCCCGTAGGACTGTGAGGTCGTGGTGTTCCCTGCAAGATATTGCGTCCAATTGCTTGCAGGGCCTACTACATGAAGACGGCCTCCTGTCGGGTTTGTAGTGCCAATACCGACGTTGCCGCTTTCATTTATGGTTAACCGTACCTTTGAGCCAGTACCGAAGCTGTCAGTAGTTGCCAGGTGCAACCTCGACCCATACGAAGAAGACATTTGAGCATAAATACCGGCAGCTGCAGTTGAGGCAGTGCCCCCCGTTCCGTTTGCACCAAATGTTATTGCGAGTGAATCGTCGTTAACAGATGATGTACCGATAAGATTTATGTTTCCGGTTCCAGTACCAGGTGTCGGATACGTAAATGTTGCCTGCTTTGCAATTTCAAGCTTGGCTTGTGGGTTTGTCGTGCCGATACCGACATTGCCTGCAGTAGTAACTATCATCCGTGAGGCACCACCGATGATGGTCTGTACCGCTTGCGTACTGTAAAGAACGGAACTGTTCGCGAGAGAACCTGAGAAGAACCCTCCTGCAGTATTTCCCTCCGTACCGATATAGAGATCATTTGCTGCGTTTCCGAAGCGAGCAGCAACGGCGTTGGTCCCTCCATCAATAGCCGTAATGGCCTCATTTGCTGCGTTGGTTTTGATGTTGCCCGTTACCACTGCGGCGCCAGACACGGCGAGTTTAGCTACGGGTGAAGTTGTGCCAATACCGACGTTGCCCACATTGCTTATGTACATTCTGGTCTGAAGCACATCAGCGGTATCCCTGAGCTTGAACTCCATCTGGCCTCCGTATGTATTGCCCTCTCGGTCTTCAACGCCAATAGACCCCTTTACCTTATCGTTGTAACCAAGGAAGTTGAGAGTTGCATAGAGTGGCGATCCGGCCGTTCCCGCCACCCCCGCGGTAGAGATGGCAAGGGTGCCGCCCGTCGACCTTCCCACTTCAAACTGATAGGCAGGATCTGTAACACCCACACCGACGTTGCCTGCAGTTGTGATCCTCATTCTCTCTACTCCGCTTGAGTAGAACGTCGGGAAATACGAAGTACGGAGCGCACCTGAACGCACTTCGCCCGAGGTATTTACCAGAATGCCTCCCACCTGATTGCCCAGGGTACGCACCTCCAAGCCATGGAAAGTCCCATTCTCCAGCGGCGTATCGAGCACCATCACGTCATTCACGTTCTGGGTGATCTTCCCGTTTACGGTGAGTGTCCCGTTGATCGTGGCATTCCCGCTCGAGACGATGCTCACAGGAGCGTAAAACATGCCGTCTACGCGGAGATTCCCCGATACCTGCACATTCCCCGCGAACGTCGATGTAGCGTTCCCTGACTGCGTTGCAGCGACTACGGGAGCCGATAGCGTCGTACCGTTGAAAGTGAAGGTGTCGCTCGAGGTCAGAGCGTTGATCACATTCGTGAAGAGCACCCGGTTCGTTCCACCGAAGGACTGCACACCGGTACCACCTCCGTCAGGACGGAGCACGGTCGGTGCGCTGTATGCCTTCGTCGCAGCAAAGAGGAACACGAGGACTGCGAGTGATGCGATCGCGATACGGATAGGGTTTTTGGTCATGGTAAGGATGGTTACGCTGGTATGTAGATGAATAAATGCTGGCTTCCCTCGGAAGGCGGTGACGTATACGCCAGGGCATCATCCGTGAGGGTATAGTCGTTCGTCTCTTCTTCGGTCGTCTCGTTCTGCACCGCACCGTTCTTAATGAGCATGTGCCAGGCAGATTCCGGGACCGTGAAGTTCGTATTGAGACCGTCCACGGATCCGGTAGGAATCACCTTCAGTGGGAGCTGGCGTGTGAGCATGTCGTCGAAGGTCTTCCTCGTGAATGCGAGGATCGCTTTGTACGTTCTCCCGCTGGTGTTATGTGCTACTGCACTCGTTCCCTCCTGACCGCGCTCGATGGTCAGAGTGTCCCCGCTGCGTGCCGTCACGCGCACGATCTCTACTGAAGGATCGTCTGAAGGATCCGGATAGGCGGTAAAGTTCCAGAGCACGAGATTGAATGCTCCCTCGGTAGAAGGGTTCGGCAGCCGGACACCCATGCCGGTCACGAGAGTCGCACTCGTGTCGTCGGCATCGATGCCTGCAGCGAGCGTTACCTTGGCGAAGTTTCGGATGGGGTCGATCATACGCGTGGCAGTTGAGGCTTGGCAGTGATAACGATGTCAGGGAAGGTCACGAGCATATCCCCTCCGGAGACCTCGATCTCTGCGTAATACGAACCGGCATCGTCGAAATCTCCCTCGAGGACGATGTACTCGCACTGACCGGCAACGGCATCCGTGACCGCCATAACGCCGGTGAATGCGAGATCGGTGCTGCCTTGCTGCTGCACCTTCAGAGCGCACTCTGCGCCTGTGATGTCGTATGCCGTGCCGTCAGCATTCTCAAGCGTGAACGTGAGAGCGTATCCCTTGTCTCCGGCGACTATGTCGATCTTGGTAGCCATATGCTTATTGGTTAAGGACTGCGTTCTTGCCGGTTACGGTCAGCCAGATCTTCCGGAAGAAGCCCCAGATGATTCCGATGGCAGATACTGCAGAGAGAGTAAGGAAGGCGAGATCTGCTGCTGCGTTCGCCACAGCGCGGAGCTCTGCGTCCTCGATAGGAATACAGACGCCAGCGGTTGCACAGAGCGTCCCTAGAGCCCATATAGCGCCAGGAATGGCAGCTAGAAGCGCTGCACGCACCGTGAGGGATACCTTGTTCGGATCCTTCGATGAGAGGACTATCCAGTTGAAGATTGAATTGATCATGATGGTGAGAGGTTAGTTTCCGTATAATTTATTGATGAACGCACGCGTGCTCGGACCGACGCGGCCGAAGCCGGTAGTTTCCGGAGTTCCGCTCGAGACGATGCCGTAGCGGATCTGGAACTTGCGGATGCAGTCGGCTGTGATGTTCCCGAAGAACTGCGAGCCGGGATGGTTCGCCGGGAAGAATCCTTCCCAGGTCATGACGCGCTGCAGATCCCGCACGTCCGCACCCTCATCGTTGAGATCGAGCTCACGAGTGAGGTTTATCTTCGGACGAGCCATGGTGACACCAGCCTCCTCGAGCGTCTTGAAGGCAGTCGGATAGAGGGGAAGGATGTAGTTTCGCTTCTCGAAGAATTCGCGAGACATCCAGATCACCCCGGTGCCGTCGATTCCCGGGAGAGCCGAGTCCTCGAAGGTGAACCCCTCCTTGCCTTTCCAGATACCGAAGTTCGGAGTCGCCGTGACCTCGTGACGGGCGTATGCGCTTCCGAGCGGGATGTTGGACTTGATCTCCATGATCTGGGTGCTCGAGTTCCACTCCTCCTTAGTGGCGTAGAAGGCGAACGGGATGCCCTTCTTCGTCGCAGCGAGAGTGGCGATCATGCTCTCGAAGCTGCGCTCCGGAAGACCGACATAATTCTCGATGCGGGAGATCTTCGCGACATCGCGATCGAATGCAGAGCGCTTGATCTTAGGGAAGTCGCTCTCTCCGATGTTCTGAGACGGCTCGAGGATCTCCAGACCCACGCCGTCCTTGCGCCAGAAGTCGAACGCTTCAATCGGAGAGGATCCCTCGCCCGGCGTGCTGCGATCGTTATAGCCGGATGCCGAGTATTCGACGAACTCGCCGGACACCTGCTCACGGATGATTCCTGCAGCCTTCGCGCGTGCCTGGTAGGTACAGGAGGATGATCCGGCCTGCTTGCGTCGCGGCCACTTCTTCCACTTCGAAGGATCGGTTGCCGTGAGTGCAGGGGCTCCCGCAGCTACGTCCGGGATGATCTCCTCGACACGGTAAATCGCCGCTTCCTGCTCGGGCGTTAGAGGTATTGCACCGTAGTATTTCTGTTCAGTTTCCATAGGCTATTTAATGAGTGCGATTAAAAGTTGAATGATGGCGAGCGCACCGACAGCGATGTACATATTCCGCTCGACAACGCGCTGTCGCTTCTCGTGGTCTCCGAGCGTCTCACGGATGGTTTTCTCGATCTTCTCTGCGTCTTCTTTCGAGTGCTTTGCATCGATGCGGCGAACGAGATCGTCATGCGCTCTCTGGGCATCTGCTAGCGCTTTCGTTGCGTCGTCTTTGTCGTATTTCGTTGCCTCCACGACCGCAATCCTCTGGATCGTCTCGTCCTTGATAGAAGCAACATCCCGCGCCATATGCTTCATCGTGGTATGCAGCACGATGAGGAGGTCGTGGTCTGAGACGTTTGGAGGTAGGTCGTTTCTTTCTTCCATAGGTTTTATGATTCGGCTTCTTCGAGAGCTGCAATTTCAGCGTCTTCAGCTGCCAGTTCCTCGGGTGACTTCTGTGGAACTTCAGGCAGTGAAGGGGATGTGAGGATCCTCTCTTCTGGATGCTCATCGCATCGAACAGAGAGACCGAGATCTTCTTGCGTAATTTCTCCCGAAAGGATCTCCGAACTCACCGTGATGGCATACTCGCCAGTCTTCGTGCCACATACGGTGCACGTAAGATCTATAGTCATTATGTTTTGTTCTTCATTCATAATTAAGACAGCCAAAGATTCTTGGTAATAGTTGCGGGCATTGTGGTTCCTGGACCAGCGCCTACACCGGAGCCAGATCCAGCTGGACCAGAGCTTCCCCCGGACCCCGCTCCCAGGTTCGCAACGCTACCCGTAGCAAATCCGTTCGAGTTTCCTCCATCGCCTCCGTCATTTTCCTGTGAGGCAGCACCAGGTCCTCCACGTCCTGCAGTTCCGGAAGCGCTTCCAGAAATATCTGAGTTTCCTCCCTTTCCTCCGAAAGAGTTAACGGTTCCAGAGTTTGCCGTGAGCACGTTGTAGAGGATTACAACCTTACCCGCGGAACCGCCTCCTCCGGACCCAGAGCCACGACCGGACCCAGAGCCGGTCATATTCCCTCCGTCTGCACCGTTCGAATTGATCGTTCCGGTGAAGTTGAGAGCACCTCCAACTTCCATGTACAAAGCACCTCCACCCAGACCTCCTGATCCAGGCGACCCCCACGCACCCCCACCTCCATGCCCTCCTGCAACTCCAGGAAGGATGGCGATAGTGCGGCGCATAAGCGCAAAGAGGAAGTTGTCCGAGTTTAGATAAAATGCCGGACTCGTTGGCTTGGTTCCCCTAGTCCCAACTACTGTCGAGGAATTTGTCGCGTACATCGTACCCCCGAAGACGAGTCCGTTCGGATTGTTCCCATTTGCCGCACCCATTCCACGCAGATCGATTGCTGCAGTTGCTGACGATGTGATCGTCGCATCACCCTGACACCTAAGAATGACTATCGTTCCGTTCGGATGAGGATTGGAGAATGCAAGGGAGCCTGTGCCCGTAATGGAGATCGAGGAGTAATTCTTCTCAAGAATCGCTTGTCCTCCTGCATCGATGGTAGTAGTACCGGATGAAATTGTGAGCGCTCCGTCAGTGCCATCACCACCGAACTTCAGACTCTTGTTCAGGAACGTACGATCTACCTTTCCGGCAGCATCTGTCTTCACCGCTTTTGCAGCGTCGGAGGCACCGGTTGACTCGTCAATGAAATCGTCCTCATCTATAATTTGTCCGTTGATGAATGGCATAGGCTAGGTAATGGTTATGTCTAATTCGATAGTGGTGTCTTCGCCGGTCGCCTTCGTGTACGGGGATCCGAAGAGAGCGCGGTTAAATATCTGCCCGGTATCAACGCTCGCAGATCCATCGACAAAGGATCCAAACTCACGATAGGTACCGTTTGCGAGATTCGCATCGGCATAGAAGAACTGCAGACTAAGAACGCCTCCGGACACAACGCCGGTCGCCTTGGTTGCTCGAGCTACTGCCGTCTCAAGCGCCGTATCACTTGCTGCTGCAGGCGTGGTGCCCGTACCAATATCTGCATGCGTGATGTTGAGGCTATAAGTGTTCTCAGAGTTGAGGCGGTCCAGGATGATGTCCTTGCCTGTGTTAGCACCGAGCATGACCATATTCGGTGACCATGGAGTAGAGCGAAGTACGCGACCGGTCTTCGCGTCTGTCGTCACGATTCGAATCTTCCCTTTTATGCTGCTTTTTTCAGAGAGGTTTTCCATAGGCTTATTACGTTGAGCAAGTACAGAGCCCGCACACTGCGGTTGATCCCCACAGGTATGGACCCACTGTCTTCACCGGCGCACCAAGCGAGTCCGAGACCGCAAATGACTCATTGAAGATCTCTAGGCGCTGCAGGATCTCGTTGTCAGCGATTTGAATGTTGTCCTTATCCTTCCCGAGAAGCGCGAGCATGATGTCGACGAAGGTGATCTCTCCGGAGGAGATCATCTTCACGGAGAACTCCATGTGATCGCTGCCTCGAGCTCGACCAGTGATGCGGTTGATCTTGAAGCGCTTATTGATGTCGCGAATGACTGAGGAAAGAGTGATGAACTGCCCACTCTTCAGACCGGTCTCTGTGGTCTTGAAGCCTGCCTCGTAGGTGTTCTGGGCATACAGCGTGAGCTCTGAAATTGCCCTGCGCTGCGCTTCAGATACCGAGGTGATGCTTTTATCGATGATCACCTCCTGGAACTCGCCGTACGTCTCTACAGAGGTCTGGTCGCGTGCTTGGGCGATGATCGGGGTATAGGCGTCTCCATAGACCACAACGTCATGCCCGGCAGTAGGAGCTGCAGGGAAGCGGATGATCTTCTCGGTAAAGTTATAGAGAACGTCGACGGTATTAGGATCCGTGATGTTATCGATTCCGATGCTCTGCGAGACACCATTCTTCTTCACGACGATGTTGTCGTATTGGTATGCAAGCGGGAACACTTGGCGGGTACCGTCTCCCTCATACACATCGATTGCATCGCCCTCTGCGATTGGTCGCTTGTAGTTACCGCCTCGGACGTAGATGGAATTGCGGATGTCGACGACTGACTGATTGATCTCGAGCGTTCGCCATTCAAAGTTCCCGGACGTGTCATCGAGATCGAACGGCGCGACATTCGTTTCCCGGTCGAAAAAGTGGAGATCCATGTCAGGGTCCACGTACCAGTCGTATCCCACTGCCTGAGCGAGCTTCGTGAGAGCCGAGCTCACCTGCTCATAGTTGAAGCGCATCGACTCGATCGTCGGTCCCCCAGGCTTCACATGCGTGACCGTGAACCCGGTGGTGTACGTGCTCATGATGTCGAGCACGATGTCTTCGACGGTCTGATTCTCATAGCTCTTCACCACGAGTCGGCCGTCCAGGTAGTAGGACCAATCCTTGCAGCTGATCTGGTACCCGATGAGGATGCCGCCGAGGACGCTTTCCTTTCTCTCGATCACAACGCCTCCGAAGAGCTTGCCTCCGTCCTGAGAGAGCACCACTTCGTCACCGAGCGACGGGACGTACTTCGTAGGCGTATCCTTCACAACGAAGTCGAGTGTATCCACCTCCTTCGTGAGCACCTCGGTATAGGTAAGAGAGCTCCAGTCTATGCTTGAGGTCTTGTCTACGCCGTCGATTTCAAGAAGAAGTGCCATATGGGTTTATATGCGTACCTGGTACCGCAGTACGCGTGCGATCTCGTTAGCCATCTCTATCGCTGCCTCCCGGGAGGAGTACACGTCTCCCTGGATGTTGACGGTGATGTTCCCGGCACCAGCGAAGGAGCCGAGCTTGCTGAGCGGTATCACTGCCTCTGACTCCCCGCCCTCTCCGATCATCGCGAGGGTAGGACGGGTGACGATGCCTCCCTCTGCGAGCATCGGGATCTTAGGGAACGAAGGGACTTTGATGCCGAGCGCATCGCCTCCCTTCTTCGCAACGCTGTTGATAGACTCGATCACCCGGTTCACCTTGGTGATGATCTCGTTGATGGCTCCAAAAATGGTCGTCTTGATGCCCTCCCAGACGCTCGTGACGATTCCTCCTATCTGGGTCCAGAGACCGCTCCAGAGGTCCTTTATCGGCTGCGTAGCGGACGTGAAGAGGGCAGTGAGACCCGCCCATCCCGCAGAAACTGCGCCGGTCACGATGTTCCATGCCGCTATCGCGGTTTCGGAGATAGATGCCCAAATCGCAGAGAGTCCTTCCTTGATGCGCTCGAAGATTCCGATGATGTCGATACCCATCGCTTCGAACGCGAGGACGACGAGTCCGGTGATGAAAGCTATATAGAAAGTGAACACCGCACCGATGGCTTCGAAGATCGCAGCGATGCCATCCTTGAGCTGCGTGAAGGCATTGACGACCACGTTCCAGATCTCGGTTGCCTTCGCGCCGAGCATGTCCCAGTTCTCTCTAAGCCACGTAACTGCAGTGACGATTCCGTATATGACAAGACCGATTGCTGCGCCTAAGGCGATCCACGGCAGGAGTAGACCCATCATTACTCCGAATGCGTAAATCGCAGCGCCCAGCGCCGGAAGCAGTGCCCCCATAATTGCACCGGCAATCATGTAGATTGCTGCAGGATTCTCTTTGAGGAAGGTCGTAAATTCTTCTATCTTCTCGATTATTTTTGGGAGAGTGTTCGAGATGATTCCCTCGAGTGCCGTCACGAATTGAGTAGCCCATTGCAGCACCTTCGCTCCCTCTCCGGCGAGGAAGGCGTTCCAGGTGTCTTGAAGGTTCTCTACCGCAATATTGAAACCGCCCATGACCGGAGGCAGCTTCTCGAATTCCTTGATAATTCCCTCGATGAATTTCTCAGAGGAGATTCCGAGCTTGTCTAGCTCCATGGTGTCGGACGTACCAAAGGCTGCCTTCATCGCCACACGGATCTGCGGGATGCGCTCGTTCAGCTGGTTGATCTCTTCCGCGGACACCTTACCTTTCGATGCGATCTGCGTGAGTGCCGTAATCACACCGGAGAGCTCTGCCTTACCCTTTCCTACAGTCGCCAGAGCGTTACCAAAGGACTGCAGTGCCCTTTCTGCAGTGAGAGCACTCAGACCGGCCGCCTGGAGGTTTATGGAGCCCTGGACTGCCTCCTGGAAACCGAGACCAGGGAGACGTGCCACTTCCTTGAGGCGCTTCAGCTGCTTCTCACTCTCTTCGCTCGATCCCGATACCGCATCAAGTCCCATGCGCAGCGATTCCATGTTCGCTGCAGCCTTAACCGCCATGGCACCAAAGCCACCAGCTGCAGTTGCGACGACACCAAGTCCAACCGCGAACTTGCGGCTCGCCTCTGCAGCAGGCTCGAGACGCTTGTTCAGGTCAGCAAGAGATTTAGCCGCTCCCTTGATACCAGCAGAAGCTTCGTCTCGCAGACGAAGAAGTATTTCAAGTGTGCTGGTTGATTTAGCCATGGTTTGTGGTATTGTCCTTTTGATTCTTAATCATCGACCAAATATGGAACCTATCTTCAAGACCTCAATGCTTGGTTTTCGCGCTGCAGTGTTCCCTAATCGTGTTACCTACGGGCACTTGTTCCTGACTGGAACTAAGTCGATTCCGATTTCTCAGATCGCTACCGTGGACGATCCCTTTCCGGGCGTACAGGAAGTGAAGATCGAGACGACTGGAGGCAAGGTGCATTCGATCGTGGTTCGTCTTCGAGACAAGCAGACTTTCATCAATACTGTCTTGGCTCAAATGGAGAAGTCACGTTAGCTCCCTTTCGACTGCCTCCGCTCGTGCTCTGACCGAGCAGCCATCATCGTTATCAAGCTGAGAACGAACTCGGCTGGTTGCTCCTGGAATTGCTGCCAGGTCCAGCCCATTTCCTTACATACGATCACTGCGATCTGATTCGTATCCTCGAGCTGTCCGAATGCGAAGTAGCGATCCCACTGGTACGCTAGTTCGCTTTCTCTAAATTTCCGGTAGTAACCTCGGCTGACTCCTTCAGCACGAAGTCGAACTCTGCAGCATCGAGGTCCTCAAGGCGCTCGTAGATCTTCTCTGCGCTGCCGTCATAGCTGACGACCACCTGAGCGAAGATCTGCGGCGCCACGCTCATGACAGCAAGAGCTGCATCCATGCCGGAGGTGTCTGCACCAATACCTCCATCCTTGAAGGCTCCAAGTACTGCGTTGCGCTCGCGCATGTTCAGTACTGCCTTTAGTACGAGCTCCTTTCCGAGCGGCGTAGTAACTGTCTTCGTTTCTCTTTCCATACGTGTGTGAGTGCTATGTGTAATTTCGACCAGAGGCTTCAGAGCCCCGATCCTTCCCCCGAGCGGTCCAGGGGAAGATCGGAACCCCGAGCTAGTAGCTCGCCTGCAGGTTGGTCGCTAGGATCGTCAAGAGCTTCGAGTCAGAGACGCTGTAGTGCGCCTTGAACTCGAGCGTCTGCGCGACCACGTCTCCGAGGGAGTACGTGCGTCCAGGAGCCGAGAACACCACCTTGGCGAGGTCGATAGTGAGTCCTGGATTCTCTCCGGTACCGATCGTCACGTCCGTGTTCTGGAGGTCGATACGGAGCGCCTTTGCAGTACCCGCAAGTGCAGCGGTCTTGAACGTCGCCTCTGACTCCCAGCGAGCCTCGAGCGATCCGCTCACCGAGAAGCCCTTCGAGAGGAAGTCGTTCGGTGCCACGCTGCCGAGCACCATGTCGTCCTCGATCATGCGATCGAAGGTGAGGGTGAAGGAACGGATGGTGATCGGTGAAGCCGCTCCAAGCCCCGCCAGGTTCGTCGCGAGCTTGAAGACGACGTGCTTGTCGATGAAGCGGTTCTCGACGTTCGTCGCGGGCGTTACGGCCGTCTGGACGCCCTTCTTAGAACGAAGAGTGGCCGAGAAGGTGATGAACTTGCCTTGCTCGTATCGGATCTCGAGCGAGGAGATCATCCCGAGCGCATACACGTAGTCCTGAGCGTTGCTCGTTGCCGAGGGGTCGTTCAGGAAGTACGTGAGCGACTGAGGCTGGATGCTCTGCGCCACGGTGATGGTGTGGTCGTAGACGAGTCCGGAACCGTCCGCATTCGCTCCGGAAGAAAGCGTTCCGCAGATCGCGTTCAGGATGAGCGCGAAAGCCTTGTCCGTTATCGGTCCGGAGATAGAGCCTTCTGCCCACTGCTTTACGATCGTCTCGCCAGCGGACTCTTCGACCACGCCGATCGCCATGTCGTCGAGGACTTTGTCGTCCTTATCGTCGATGCTGAGCTCGCTCCATGGGATGAAGAAGTCAGCAGAGGATTCTGCGGAGCCGCGAGTCGCTTCCTTCGCGATGCCGAACTGAACCTGTCGCCCGATGATTGGTAGTGTTGCCATAAATTCTTAATGATTAGGTTGATTCTTCTAATGGCTCGGTCCGCACCGGCTTCCGAGTCTTCTCCCACTCCGCTTCGGCTTCCGTCTTGTTCCTCGCATGCACCGTCTGCGGGAGATACTCCCCGCTTCCGGCGTAGTGGTACTCAAGCAGAGGAGCCTTATTCTCTGCAGAGGTGATCATCTTGTTTCGTTCGTTGGTTTGCATAAGCTCTTTGTTAAGAATTAAAAGTCGAGTGCTGCGATCCCCTTTGCCCGGATCATGATCGAGAAGATCACGAAGGATCCCTCCGGGGTCGAGAGTGCCTCCGCAACGCTTCCGGAAGGCTCTACACCCCCGTTCGCTGCGCCCCCGAGGGTGAAGTCGTTATCGAAGGCATCAACGATCGCTTCCATGAGCGTCTCGATCTGATCGATGCTTGAGACGTTCTCTCCCTTCTCCATCACTAGGATCTCGAAGGAGTAGGTGCGCATGTTGTCGCTGTTCGTGTCGTATGCGCCA
>ERZ869925.413-NODE-413-length-32502-cov-76.572164_pt1 | contig 32502 bp, 45 predicted proteins | sample MGYA00579311_ERZ869925 | MGnify/ENA primary metagenome ERZ869925 (study PRJEB32216, sample SAMN09231817) | wastewater metagenome | place: USA: Maryland | collected 2016-07-30 | study: EMG produced TPA metagenomics assembly of the PRJNA472060 data set (Reclaimed...
AAATTGCTGTATTCTATTTGAATATTCTGTGTATATTTCCAATTTATATATTCAACTTCAAATAATAATCTATTCATACTGCAATACACATCATTGAATTGGTTTTGAGTTAGCTTCATTATATTCCTTATCAAACTTCTTTAATAGCCTTTTTTGATATAAATCTCTTCTATATTGGAGATATTTCTCTGTCTTCTTATATTCCTTCATATATGCCTTACCTTTTTCTGATTTGAGCCATTTCTTGACATCTTTTCTATGTGACTCATTTAGTTCTTTGAATTTCTCTTCTGTGACCCAGTATTCACCTGACTTGAATGATTTATGGTATACGTAGAATACTATACCATCAAGGGTTGGATGAGGATCACCTCTTTTATATCTATATTTATATGCCATTATTCTTTTCTTCTCTCTTTTTCTTTTGATAGTTATTTTGCCATTCTCTGTATTTATCAGTAGTTTGATATGCTCTTCTTTTTTCTTTAAATTCTTCAGATCTTGTATATTCCTTAATTTTTTCTATATTCTTCTGTCTATATTTTTTCTGTTTTTTCTTGTTTCTCTTCTTATACTGTTCATATTCCTTTGGAGTTAACCAACGAACATAACCAGTTTTTTTATTTGTTGATATGTATATTAGACCTGTCTCTGGATTAATTTCACCATGTTTAAATTCCATTTTTATTTCTCTCTTTTTCTTCTTTTTCTTTTTGTTTATATTCAATATACCAATTTGGTTCGTCATGATCATATCTTTGGCCTGGAGGTTTTGTCATATCAGGTTTATCTTCATCATCAATAATACCAGTTAAATTTTGCAGTTGTATATTTAATGGATTATGCTTATTATCTTTAAATGAATCAAATTTAAGTTTTGATCCAGAATCTTTATCTTTATTTGACCACTCAATCATGCCATTTTTATTTATAGGCAATGATTCATTTTCAATATATTCTTTTTGTTTTGATTTATTAATAATACCAAGCATCTCATCTATATCATTATTTTTCATTATATTTTTCCTTACCAGTTTATTGGTTTATAGTTACTATTTAGATCATTTCTATTATTTCTAAGTTTTTGTAATTCTTTTTGTAATATTTCTTTTTCAATTCTGATTTGTTCTTGTGCTTGTTCTTCAAGTTCTCTATTTGCATTTATAATTGATATTGCATCATATTCATGTTGCTCTTTCATATCTTCAATATAATTATCTTCGTATATTGGATCAAATTCTTCATTAGTATTTACAATAGATTTATTCCAATAATGAATATATTTTTGTTCTTGCTGTTTTGGTTGTTCTATTACATTATTAGTTATTTGTTTTGATTCTGTTTTATTTTCTTTATTCCAGTTATATGTATTATATATAGAAGATTTTTCATTATAATATTTACTTGGAATTGGTTTTTCATTATCAATTTCTTTGATAGTTGTTAAAGAACATAGATTTATTCCAATATCAAATCTATTCATTAATTCAGATTTTCTTAATATATCAACATACTTTATTGCTGTAGTTTTACTTATTTTCTTTTTGCCAAAATCTTTTTCGAAATAAGTATTTTTTATGAGTAATTCTCCAAATTGTTTATAATTTCTACATATTGTAATTACTAAAAATTTATCTTCATTGTCTTTTGTTCCATTTCTTCTTATGTTTCCTGGTTCATATATGCTGCACTTTGTGTATACAATGTATCTGAAATATCTTGATATATTATATAATTCATCTTCTGAGATATTTGGATTTTTTGATAGTATTATACTTTTTATTTTCTGTTCTAAATTATTATTTGTAAACCATGCTCTCTCTGTTGTTTTAACTATTGCCATTAACATGTTCCTTATAAAAAATTGTTCCTCTTATAATCATCTTACACGTATATATCGTATTATACCTTGTTAGTATTTCACGAATATCAAAAATATAGTAAAGATTGTTTAAAAAAGTCGGTCCATTTTGGGTCAAAAGTATAGGTAGCCAAGTACAGTTATAGTACAATACTAATACAGTACAGTACATTCAAGTATAACATAGTTCAATAAAGTCCATCAAAGTACTACTTTTGGACACTTACTACTATATATATAATCTTAATATTAATCTTAATTCTAATCTTAATCTTAATGTAATGTAATTGTAATATAATCCGTCGCAGCGACGAAAGTACTTCCGCCTTGGTAGTTTTTCTTTCAAGAAAAAGTACAAATAAGAATATATTTATTTTAGGAATCTTTTTAAAAACAATATCATTTTAAGAACAGGTATAATTATGGGAAAAAAAAAGATTTCCCAAATTATCCCTTTGTAAATTGTAGCACCAAGGGTGCGCTTAATAAAAAATACGTCATTATAACTTTCGCGGTTTCGCCGGTTTTGCGTTTTGCGCGTTTAATGGGTTAATTACGCAACGTTATGGCTTGTCCTATATAATTTGCCTCAAAGCTCATAAACTTTGCGTATACGATTTATTTTTGATATTAAAATGGTATGCCAATGGTTAAAATAGGATGGATTTTGAACAGGAATCCATAAAACATCGTTTTTACAATAAAAAAACCGCATGACATTTACTGCCATACGATTTACTTAAATAATTTTAAAACTATTTATTAAATTACCATGATCTTTCAAGTTCTTTAATTTTATCCCAACTTGATTTACCATGATCATATGTCTCATATGATGTATTACCTTCATGGAAGTATTCCAGCTTACTCCATACATGCCAACATATTTCGCAGAAGTAAGTTATTTCTATTTGACTACCTCCATGATCCATTTTTGCTGATTTTATATTAGTAATTGTTTGATCTGGCATAACAACTACAGATCCTTTTGTTGGTTGATCAATTCTTATTGATAAAAAATGATTATGTGGATTATTACACAAACAACAATTTACTTCATTATCCTGAGATACAATTTTTTTACTGACTTGAATTTCCATAAAATTCTCCTTATAAGTTTTACTACTATACCTCCTATTTTATCATTGATTATAAAAATTTTATATATCCAAAAGGATATAAATACGATATGTAGTATTATAGATAAGTAGAGTATATAAACGGAGACAATAATGACAAGTGGTAGAAAATATACAAAGAAAGATGGAACATCAACTGTGAGTACTGTAGTACAGCTTGATTCTCATGATCTTGAAATGATTAAGCAAATAGCAAATGATGAATGTAGAACTGTATCATCATTGGTTAAATTTGTAGTTAAAGAATATTTAAAAACAAAAACAAAAGAATACAATGATAGTTTAATAGAAATTAAAGATTATAATGATAACTTATTTAAGGAAATCAAGTAATGTATAAGAGTAAAGCAATAGAAGCATTTAATAAGTATTCTGTTAAATCAATAATACAGCAAACTATAGCAAAGTATAATCCTACTGTATCGGCAGTAGTTATTAAAAATACAGCAATGTATACATCCTCTGTAGTTTTAAAGAACTATAAGCAGAATTCCCATTCTATAGTCCACAGAAATAATAATAAGTATATTGAAATTGATATTGGTCCTACATATGCTGATTTTGCAAATCAAATACCAGAAAATAGAATAAATATCAAGTCTGCAACTACTTATATTAATTTACTAAAGTATTCTGGTCTTGTAGATAATTTCACTATTTATATTAATTTATCAGCATTACCATTGAATTATGTAAAGAATAAGGATATCATAACACAGACTTACCTCGATCCAAAATCACTTAATGATATAACAGGAAACTAATAATGTATGATGAATTAAAACCAGAAAATCAAACAAAACAACCAAAGAAGCATCTTAACGATGGTTTAAAAAAGAAATATAGCAAACCTATTGTCTCAAAAGAAGACAAAACACATAAAACAAAAAATAAACTTAAAAACAATGCCACTCAAAAACAAAAAGATTATCTTCAATGCCTTGGTATGTTATATAATGAAACAGAAGGTTTTTCAAAGGATAAGGCTTCCAAGGAAATACAAAGACTCTTGAAAGAAAAAGAAGATAGCAAGAATTTTAAAATAAGAAAACAAAAAACATATAAAAATAATTTAGATAACAATGATTTAAAGGATAAAAATAATGACAAGATATGAATATATTACAATACTCCCATTTTATAAAAGAAAAGACTGGTTAACTGCATGGTCAATAGGAGTAGTATCAGGTTCTCTTATTGTATATTTAATTAGTTTTATTCATGCGATGATAGTCTTATCATCCATTCCAAAGTAGTCGTTTTCCGTTTCTTTTTCCGCCTTTATCTGGGACAACTCCCAGATTTAAGGTTTTAATGACAGAACAATCAAAATTATCAATACTTTTCATTGAATATCCATGGTATATACCATTCAAGCATCATATCGTTGTACGAATAGATGATATAGTATTCTCATATGACTACAAGGATGGTCTAAAGTCCCATTCCTTTGAAGCATATCAAAAATATATCAATTTTGAGTTTTTCGATGCAATCAACGTAATTGATCATCTTGATCAGATTATTGAGTTTCTAGATGTATTATCCAACATAAAATGCCAATCAAAGCTGGATTTTGCTCTTGCTGTATTGTTTAAGTCAAAGCATAACTGTTCAACCAGAGCATCAATTCTCGTTAGTAAGAGATATCCATTCCCATCAGATCTTTATAAATATCTTAAAAATAATAAAAATTTCACCCATAATATAAATATAGCATCTAAACGATGATTTAGAAAAAGGAAAACAAACAATGTATGAACCAGAAATATCATTTACAATTCTCGCAACTCCAAGACCAGATCTATTATATCAAACCTTATCATCATTTAAGGAAAATCTAAAGGATATAGATATATCAAAATGCAATTGTAATATATTTGTAGATAAATTTATTAATAATATAGGACCAAAACCAGTAGAATGCATTCTTGTAGCAGATAAGTTCTTTGGATCAATTAATTCAGATGTTAATCAATCAAATTTTCCATCTTTTCCAAAGGGAGTTAAATGGTTATTTGAACAGAAGCATTCAAAATACAATTTTCATCTTGAGGATGATTGGGAACTCCTTACGCCTGTTTCTATAAAAACCCTTGTAGAATCATTTGATAAGAAATCAACAAAAGAGACATTTGGAATATATCATAAGGTATCTCAGGTATCCCTAAGAGCATGGCCTAAGAAGATAGAAAATGAACTATTTTGTTTATCTCCAGCCTTGCATGTTGGAACTACTCTTAATGCACTTTCAACTGTTATTAAAAAGAATGACAATCCAGAACAGTCAATTAGAAAGCATATTAGAGAAAATATGCCCAACTATTTCAATTATTTCCCACACGATGAAGTTATTCTAAAGGACACAGGAAGGGAATGGATGAAGATCAACAAATATACAAAATCAAATAATAAGAATTTCGTAAGATGGTCAGTAGACTATTCTGATTTAGCAAATCAAGTAGTAGATCAGAATGTTCATATACCAGAATATTTAAAAGCAAACTCAAGGATATATAAATGATTAATTTTAAAGAATTAGATGAAGAATCCAAAATAGATATATATAATTTATTAAAACCTGAGTATAAAGATATTCTAAAAAATAGATTTGAATTCTATTTTAATATGCTTTCATATAAAATATTTATTAAATATCATGATCAATTACCAATAGATATTAATAATTGTATAATAGAAGATAATGTTAAATTAATTAAGCATAAGGATGGATCTTATACTTGTGATAATTATATTCATGAAGTTGGTGATGTAATTACTAATCAATATACTAAGTTATTAAAGGATCTTGATGTAATAACATATATTGAACCAGAAAATGGTTCAATTAAAATTGATGATCAAAGTATTAAAGATTCAATTGGGGATTACATTCATGTCGTTCTAAGAGATATGCATAAATATGTATATTATATATCAAAAACAGCAATAATAATTAATATAGAATATCCTAACCTTAAAAGGGTATATAGCCCTAAAGCAGAATTGCTTGAATATTCATTAAAATACAATATAAAACTTAATGAAAAGTATGGTATTATTAGAATGAGATTAAATGAAGAATGACAGTATAAAGAATAACGCTGGAAAGGGTTCTACGAACGCTGGAAAGGGTTCTACGAACGCTGGAAAGGGTTCTACGAACGCTGGAAAGGGTGACTTATACAGGAAAATATCCTATACTAAGTGGTCAGAGAATTATGATAAGATATTTAATAAAAAGCCAAAAGAAATAATAAAGAAAGAGAATAAGTAAATGATCTTAACTGATAATCAATTTAGAGTAAATAAAGAAGATTTTGAAAGAAGATTTGGTTATTTTATACGTAATAGTAATGAAATTTATCTACCTATAGATTTAACATTTGAGTCAGAAATGCTGGATTTTTTTATAGGTGATTATGACTACGAGAAATTAGAACTTAATTCATTGACCACTCTCAGTTATTATCTTGAACGTTTTATTACAAAAAAGAAAGAGAATAAATGAAAGAATCAACAATAAATTTAATAATAACTTTAGTATTTTCTAATGTAGGATTTCTAATAGCAGCTTTTATTACAAACCATATTTTAACAAAAAGAAATGAAAGAGGAAAATAATAATGATAAAAATAACTGAAGAACTTTTCAAGAAATCAATAATAGCACAAAAAGACGACGATGATTACGAAGAATCTGGATATGTAGTTTTAAATATAGATAATACTATTTACTTATTTGACTATTCCCATTGTTCCTGTTATTCAACTTTTGAAGTAATAACTGATTTTAACGATCAAAGTTACAATGATGAAGGAGATAAAGAAGCAAATATAGATATTATGCCATTATTTGAAGGATCAATTGAAGATTTTAAAGCAATGGCAATTCATAAATCAGATCTTCATATGCCAGAAAGAAAATCACATTTAGATGATTGTGACTATGAAAAATTGCACTCCGTATATACACAGTTTTTAAAATGGTTAGAAGTAGAAGAGAGTAAATAATGAATATTGTATTAAATAATAAATACTTTTGTCTTAATATTGCAATATTAGAAGAATTTAGATATTCATGCTTTATTCCTAAATTCTTTTGTTGTTTATTTGATAGAAGAGCATTTTATAGAAGATCTATTTTAAATGATAAATATAGAAAAATCTTTACAGATATTCATTGGAATATATATACAAGCAAAACTCCCATTCAAATTCATTTCACAAAAAGAACCAAAAATATAAAGGCCCAACCAACTATTTAAGCCTTTTAAAGCCTTATTGTCTTATTATACTCTAAGAGTATAATAACGAGGAATCAAATGATCAAACATCCATGTATTATAGCTGCAGGACATTCATATAAGACACAGGATATACCTATTCTCAATGATATGTTCACTACTTATGTGATTAATCATGCATCAAGAGGGTATGATGATCTTAATCTATTCCCTGATCATTATCTATTCCTGGATCAACCAAGAACCTTCTCAACTCCATTATTTGAGAATGAACAAGTGACTAAGCATTGTTCCAGATCACATAAGCTCTGGTTTAATACAATAACAAACTATAAACTCTATGACTTTAACAAAACAAATAAGCCAAAGGATAAGCACTACTGGTATGATCCTGATATAGATCCATTTAAAGAATATGAAAAGACTGGATTAATTAATTATCCTTATCTTACTTTTCTGTTCACTTTGCAGATAGTAGTATCAACAAAACCAGAAAAAATATACTTCTACGGATGTGACTTCATCATTTCAAAGGAACAGAACTACTATTTTGATTCCAAATTAAATAATAAACAATACAGAGGAAAGCGTCAAGGCATAGATAATACAGTTAAAATATTTGCTGAATGGATGAAATATATACCAAATACAACAAAATTATATTCATTGTCCAAGATATCAAAATTAAATGATTATATAGAATATTATGATATTGAAAATCTAAAAAAGGAATAAATATGCAGAAAAGAAAATATACTTTTATAAAAAAGAAACCACAAGTTAAATTAACATGTATTTATTGTATTAGAAATAAGATTAATAATAAAGTTTATATTGGATCAACAAAATGGTATAAAAAAAGAATTAATATACATAAAAATCAATTAAAAAGAAATAAACACTATTCATTAGAAATGCAATCTGATTACAATATTTACGGATTTGATAACTTTGAATATATTATTCTTCTTGAACTTGGTCATACTGATAATTTAGAACAAGAAGAGCAATGGTTTATGGATATACATAAAGATTATCTATATAATCTAGATTCTGCTAATAGAAAGATTAGAAAACCAGAAACTATGCATAGAGTTCTTCTGGCATCAAAGGGAAATAAAAGCAGAACTGGGCATAAATTTTCAGAAGAAACTAAAAAAAAGATGAGTGAAGCTCAAATTCAAAGACATTTAAAAAATAAATCTTAAGAAACAGGGAATAAATAATTCAGTTAGTATATTTAGTAAATGGAAAGAGTATATTAGAGATATAGAATTAATATCTTTATCTCCAATATCTCGATTAAATGATTATATCCCATATAAATCATTAAATGATATTACAAGGAACTAAAGCAGAATGACAGATAAAGAATTACTTGAAGCAATTAATGTTGCAAAGCATAATATATATTTAAAATTATGCGAAATAAATAACTACAATACAAGGCATGATAATATATCAACTCCTCAATCAACACTAAATAATCTTGAATTAATAGATAAAACAATTAAAATACTTAATGGAATGGAATCAGATATAGAATGGAGAGCAAGACCAAAGGATATTTGTGTTCCTTCTCCCGTAATAGAATCAAAACCTATAAAAACCCCAAAGAAAAAGAAAACAAATCCTATTGAAAGGACAGATAATGTTTAATATATTTAATAAAACAATAAAGACAGAGGATATAACTCCTGATCAGGAAGAAATGCTTGGAGGAGAATCAAGCACAGAAGATCCAGAAACAGAAAATAATGATAAGAAAATGAATCAGAAAGAATTTATGCAACACTTTCTAAATATGTTTCTTTTGTATACAGCAGGATCTAATGGAGCTGCATCTGGTGGTTCAGGTGGAGCGCAAGGTGGACAAGGTGGTTCTGGCGGCCAAGGTGGAGCCGGTGGAGGTGTAGGATAATGCCAGACATGTTTGGTTCTCCTAAGCCTCCTAAGCCAACTGATCCTCCTCCTTATTCAGAAACAGTTAAAACTGAATCTGATTTACTAAATAAGAAACGTTCTGCATTTGAGAGAGCATCAACTGCTCAATCTCAGCTTGGTGCAAACCAACTTAAAGCAAACGGTTCTGGTCTCAGAATCTTCTAAATAAAGAGTACAAATGAATATAATTGAATTACATAATACATGCCAAGCAGAAAAACTTCCATTTTTACAAGCTGTAGAACTTGTTGAAGCATTAGCTGCTCCTTCCCTTTTAGCAAATAATCACATCTATAGAAACTCTGATTTAAGCCCAAATTCAGATGGTTCTGCATCACAGAACTCAAGAGTCTCTAATTCTGGAAAGAAATTTGGTAGATATGATGTTGCTGGTGTTCAAGCTTGCTCTGGATTGGCATCTTCACTTCAATATACTATTTTCCCTTCTCAAGTAGATTGGTTTAAATTTCAATTATCAGAGTCAGATAAGAAAGCATTGTTAGCTAATGGAGCAACATTGGTAAACATTGAAGCTGCTCTATCAGTGAAAGAACTTGAAGTTAAGCATCTTTTGGCTGAATTAAATTATCAATCAGCAGTTGGTGGAGCATTACACAGAACTGTAGTAGAAGATAATTGTTTGGTCATTGTTACCGAAAGAGGAATAAGATCTATTCCATTTAGAAATATTGGAATTAAAGCATATGGTGGAGAAATTAAATATATTACTTATGCTGAGGAAGTAGAAGATCCAAAAACAGAAGGTAAATGTATAAATCAATATACTTATGTTCGTTATCCTGATATAGACAAACCAAACGATAATGGCGAGGTTTATCAGCAGTTAGAAGGCGAACAAATCGCAAGAAAAATAACAAAAGGAATTAATCCAAATAGAGTATTTATTGTTTATGGTTCACATCCAGATGGTTCTTATGTAGAATCTTATGCAGTAAAGCATTATGGATTAATTAATGAAATTAATCAGATAGCATATGACTTATCAATAGCAAGATCTATAGCACTTAAAGCAATTATGTTCCTTGATGATCCATCAGAACAAATAACACCATCCACCATCTCAAATATGAAACCAGGTGATTGTCTTTTGGGAAATGCAAATTCAGTTGGTTGGGTTAGTGCTGCAGCTAAGATATCTGAATGGTCATGGTGTCAAAATTCCCAGATGGAATTAAAGCAGCAGTTAGCAAAATCCTTTGCACTTGATATACTTAATTATACTCAGTTTAATCAAGCACGTAGCGCAGCGGAAATTAATGCGCTTACGAATTCGATTGATTCAAAAGTTGCATCATTTGCTCAAACAATTCAAGCAACATTGGCACCTAAGTTAATTACTGCATGCTTAGATATACTCGCAGAAAGAGATATAAAGAATGGAACTGGAACTGGAGATCTATTAAAGAATATAACTCCAGTAATTACATCAGGAACATCTGCATTTAATTCTATTCTTGAATTCCAGAAACTAATACAAGGATTACAAACTGTCGCAACTCTTGATCCTACATTGGGACAAAGAATAGATTCAGTAGCAATCCTTAAGACCTTTGCTGCTGCAACTGGTATAAATACAGATGAATATATTAAGGATATTCCAGTTCCTTCGGCAATACATCAAGATCCAAGAGCAATACCAAATGTTAATATGACAGTTCCTCCAGGAGGAATAAATGGATAATTTTGATCTTCATCCTAATACATTTGATAGTATTAATACATTTGAACCTCCATGTTCTCATATTCCTGTTTGGGGAAAATTAAATTCCAAGAGATTTGGAAAGTCATTTATAAAAGATTCAATGAAAGTAGATATAGAGGATGCATATCTTTTTGATGGTAAACGATGCTCATTAGCAAAAGGTTATGCATCATTCAATACATATGATGATGTTCTTGGTAAATATACAAGAATTCTATGTTCAAGATATATAATGGACCCTCCTGATGATATGGAAGTAGATCATATAAATGGTGATATACTTGATAATAGAAAATGCAATCTTCGTATAGTTTCCCATAAGAAGAATATGGAAAATAGACAAGGCCCAAATAAGAATAATATAAAATCTGGTATTCGTGGTGTTACTCTAAGACCAGAAAAAGAAAATAGATCAAAACCATGGGTAGCAAAAGTCACACATAACTGGAAGAGAATAATAGTTGGTTATTTTAAAACTAAAGAAGAAGCAGAACAAGCTGTTATTAAAAAAAGAAAAGAATTGAATTTTTTAACTGGGGAAAATTTAAATGACTAAGCAGGATATATCTTCTGTATTTGATAATAAGGTTATTTTATCAATAATAAAATGGGCTGGCCCATTCATTGTTATTATAGGAACATTTATATCCTTGATTGGTTGGGCATCAAATAAGTCTTCCAAGCTTGATCAAATAGAGAAGGATCTTAATCAAACAAGAATAGTTGAATTAACAGAAACAAAATCAGAAATAAAAGAAATAAATAAAACAAATAATAAACAAGATCAAGATATTACAGAAATTAAATCAGATATTAAATATATAATTAAATTATTGGAAAAGAAGTAAGTAGTCATAAGGCATAACCACAATTCCGTGGCCCTTTAATATAGGAGTTTTATAATGGCAGAAGTTTCAAATGCATCAGAATCAGCAACTAATACAGCAGGAACAGCAGGACAAGAATCAAATCCTATGCTTAATCCTAATACAAATTCAGGAGATAATACTAATGTTATGTCTCTTCCTCCTGAAATTGCTAAGTTAGTTCCAGAGAAGTTCGGCGGCGATCTTAATAAGTTTATTAAATCATATAATGAACTTGAAGGAAAGCTAAGATCAAGAGATCCAGTCAAGACAGAAACTGCACCAGTTAAGTCAGAACTTGGAAATATAGATCTTAAAGCAGCATATAATGAGTTTTTAGAAACTGGTAAGTGGAATGAAAATGCAATTAAAGTTCTCCCTGAAGAATATAGACAGCATGGAGAAGAGATTAGACAAGCTCAGATAGCTAAGATTCATGAAGGTATGGCAAATGCAGCTCAGGGTGAAGATGTTAAAGCAGTAATAGAATGGGTTAAAGAAAATAAAGGCCCAGGAAAGAAATACTCTGATGATGAACTTAATGCTGCTCAGGTTCTTATGTCAAAAGGAAAGTTTACAGCATTTCAAGATCTTGTAAATGATTATAAAGCAAGTAAGACTGCAGAGACTAATGGAACTTTCAAACCAGGAAATCCAGTAGCAACATCTGGTGGATTTAAAGATAAAGCAGAGTTCTTAAAAGCAATGTCAAGCAAAGAAATGAGACTTGGTGATCCTGCTGCAAGAGCATCATTAGAAGCAAAACTAAAAGCAACACCCGAACACATATCAAAAACATTCGGATAAAAAACACGCTGAAAAGAGGAGAACATTCTCTTTTTCAGTATTTTAATAATGTTGAAGTATGGACTCAACCGGAATGACATAATCCAAATGATCAATAATCTTTTTAGAAAGACTGATCTGGACCTCATCTGGAAGACTAAATCTAATACTCAAAAGTAATAAGATTGTTATATCAAGTTACTCAGTTTATTTTTATTTAACTCTTTTGGAGAATTTTATAATGTCACTAGTCGTATCATCTTGGGCACGTACAATCTTTAGCGGTCAGTTTCAGCTTGCTTATCAGGAAGCCAATAACCTAACTAATGATCGTTTCGCCTATAAATATAACCCAGGAACAACTTCCTGTGTAGATCCTTTCATCTCAAACCGCAGAGCTTCTCACAATTCTAGCACTCTTACAAACACAAGCACTACCGAAACTTCAGTTACTACAACTGTTGACGATATTCTTGTTACTAAAGAATTCGTTCCTGATTATGCAATTAATACCAACGGTGGTGAATTGCCAGGAATCTATGCTCGTAAGCTTGGTGCAGGTCTTGCTTCAACCCGTGAATTGATTCTATCTTCATTCATCGCAAAGAATGCAGTAGCAGCCGGTAATACTCAGATATTTGACTCTGAGGACACTACTGGTTCTGCAATATTTGATGCTTGTAATAATGCTCTCGTAGAAATGCGTAGAGCAAATATTCCAATGTCAGGTGTTACAATCTGCCTTGACCATAAACGTGCAAATCTTCTTCGTAAGTATGCTCCTTATGGCTCAAGAGATTATACTGGTGGAGCTAATGATAATACTCAGCTCAGAGGACCAAATCTCTTTGGTGCTGAAATTATTCCTATGAATGGTTGTTTCTCCCTTGACACAACTGTTGCTCCTTACTCATCTGAAATTGCATCTAAATACCAGTTCGATGGTATTGGATCAACCTCAGACGATACATCATTGCTTGGAATAGTATTCCATCAGGATGCAGTTCGTTTGCTCGAACTAATGCAGCCAACAATTGAAGTTACTCCTTGGGCTGTTGAACAGGCTCAGTTAGTTACTGCACGTTGTCACTTCGGTACATCCGTTCTTCGTACCGCTGGTATTTGGGCAATCTACGGCGATGCAGATAATACCTAATAGTCTCTCTCTTGTGTTGTTACGCCATTAGCAACACGTTCCGTACTGCAGAGTGTAATAGCTCTGCAGTATTTTTTCAGAATAATCTCTTTTTTGGAGAAGCAATGACAGAATTAGAATGTATGAATTTGATGGCAATAGCATGTCAGAATAATCCATTAAATGATTCAGATCCTAATAACGATTCAGAAGCATCGCAGTATAAGCCAGCAATAGATAGAGCAAGGCATGAAATATTATCACAGAACTGGTTTAAATGGAATTCCCATTTACAAACAATAGAACCAGACTCTAATGGAGATGTTAAGATTCCAAATAGATCAGGTGTTATTAATTTTATGTTTGATCCAACAGTAAATGACACTATAGTTGAAAAAGAACTTGGTGGAGCATTATGGAATAGACAGACAAATACAAAATTAACTACTTCAATTAATGTTTTGCTTGCTGATGATACTCAATTTGAATTAATACCAGAAAAATTTGCTCATTGGATAGCATGGAGAGCTGCGGAACTAATGAGTTTTAAATTAAATGGAGCAGAAGGAAATATAGGTTATATTATAAATGAAAAAAGAAAAGCAAGATCAGCAGCTCTTAATTCAGAACCAGGTAATATACTTGGTATGTCTCAATTTGCTGCAATATCATCTGGATATGCAAATATAAATAATACAAGCCAATCACGGAGTATTTAATAATGGCGAATATTCCTATATCTCAATTTTGGCAAGGAATAAATAGTGGGCAGCCCGAAAATAGAAGAAATTCAGGATATTGCGAGAATATCTATAACGCTGCTCTTGAGACCTTAAAAGGTTCAAGCAAAAGATCTCCTCTTATTCTTGTCTCTGGGGAAACTAATACTATTTCTGATGATGCAACAATAATAAATATTCAAGGTGCTCGTATTATAATAGAAACAGATTCTGTTAGAGCAATAGATGAGAATGGTAATAAAATAGATGTAGAAGATTCAACAGGAACTAATTTTAGTTATATATCAACAATAAGAGATAATCTTGATTATGCTGTCTCTCTTGATACTGCCTTCATTGTTAATAGAACAATAGATGTAGTTGCTGTAGATGGTATAGATTATACAGTTAAATTGGAAGTAGGTAATTATGATGATCTTCCAAGATCAACAAATTATCCAGAAGATCCAGTTGAGGGAGCATATTATAAAGTAGTCTCTCGTATTAATCAGAATCCTGTTGGTTATTATAAATATGAAAACTCTGTTTATACAAGAGTATCAGAACCAAACGACAAAGAGGTTAACTTTGACTTAACAACTATGCCTCATCGTTTTGTATATTTCCCGAATGATAATAAAATAATATATTCAACTATACCATTTGATTCAAGATTATCAGGTAATTATAAATCAAATAAAATAATTCCTATTGTGGGAAAGAAAATACTTTCAATTAACTATTTTCAGTCTCGTCTTGTTCTTTTAACAGAAGATAATATTAACTTATCAGAAAATAAGAATATATATAATCTTTTTGTAAATGATCTTGATGATATCACAGTTCAGGACAGAATATCAATAGATATACTTGAATCTAATATAGGAAGCCCTTTAACAACAGTTAATGTGTTTAATTCTATGTTAATACTTTGCCAGAATGCAGTTCTATGCTTTGATGCAGAGAATGGTACTGTAGCGTTAACAAATGCCAATGGATCAGTGAGAAAGATTACTGATCTTAAGTGTGTTAATATAAAACCAGGATTTAATGGAAGCACAGCATGCATTCTTGATATTAATAACTATATTTACGTATTTAAGGTTCTTGATCCAAGAATAGGTCCACAGGAAGTTATTAATTTAAATGATTATGATCCAAAACTATTAAGGAATAAGACTGTTAAGCAGTTACTCCTTGATAGAAACGAATTATACGTAATTAACACAGATGGTTCTATGTTAATACATAAGTCAGAAGAACAGGGACAGCAATACGTTCAGTTAGCATGGTCAAGATTCACAAGCAGATGCCATACTCCTTTGCATGTAGATTCATGGAATGGAAAAATAAGATTTGTATCCCGTTGTTTAAATGATAATATAGCATATACTATATTTGATTATGATACAAATGTATTCGGATTAGATCCATATCAATTAACATATGAACCAAGATTGGATGCAAGAGAGTATATTCAAGGTATTTATAATCCCAAAACAGATGAAACATACTTTGAACATTCAGTAGATGATGCAGATTTAAACTATTCCTGTATTGTAGATTCTTCTTCTGGTGAATTTTTTAAGCCAAAAAGAGTGTCAGAACAGAGAGCATACTTTAATGGATTAATAGAAGGTTACGTTTACCTTGGTTTCACATATGAATATAGAACAGACTTAACAAATCTCTGGGCTGGTGCAAATGATATAAGATTGATTGGATCAAGACTTTCTATATTTGTTCAGGATTCAACAGATCTTAATGTCATTGTAATAGAAAAGAATAATAGAGAACGTTCAAAGCAATGGACCAATTTTAAATCAAACTTCTCATCTATAGGGGCCAACATTCCAATTTCCACAGTATTCGATCTTATGATAGTAGGAGATACAAGATATAATAGATTATCATTTAGATCGGATTCTCCAGGACCATTAACTGTGAACGCCATAAATTATCGTATACAAGGAAAATCTAAATAATGTTACCTCCTAATTCAACACAGAGCGTATTTGGTGGAGTTCAATCATCAGGTGGATCAGGTGCAGCATCAGGTATGTTAACATCATTGTCTGCCGCATCTCCTTATATAGCAATAGCAGGAGCATTTTATGGAGGAATTACTGGTGGACTTGCTGCTAATAAGACCAATAAGATGATTAAAAATAATGTTAAAGAATTATATAAATCAATAGATAAGAATATAAATAACACAAGATTGGCTTATGCTGATGCATCAAGTATAGCATCAACAAGAGCAACAGATGAATTATCACAGTTATCTTTAGCATTGTCTGGTTTTGGTTCTTCTGGATTATCTGCAACTGAAGCATATTCTCAAGTTGCTGCTGATAAGTCAGCATCACAAGATATTAGAAATATTCAATTACAGCAAGAGATTGATAATTATCAAATATCAAAGAAAAACACATATGAAGATGCTAAGTCTCAGATGGTTAATCCATTTATGGGAGTAATCACAGGTGCTGCTCAAGGATTTGGAGCTGCTGCAGCAGCCGGAACTACATTAAAGAATACAGTAGATCAAATAAGAATAAATGATGCAATGACTACATTCAATAAGGATTGGAATGAAAATGGAGCAACTGATATAAATTTAGCAAGAGCATCTGCATTACACGCAGGTATTCCAGCATATAATTTAATTAATCCAAAGGATAATCCATTCCTTACTCCATTTATGACAAGCATTAAAGAAAATAGAATTCAAAATGAATATTTAAAATCATCTGTTCTCAACGCACAGAATAATTATGATTTATTTAAATTCAATGACCAAACTCCATTATATAATTATCAAGAAATGTTAAAATCAAATTTCCTAATGCCTGCTGGAAAAAAACCATCACAATCAGCATCTCAAAGAATAATGGATCTAATGTCTAAGTAATAAGGAATAAGGAATTAAATGCCAAATAGTCGTGACAATCAATACCAACCAGTTCAAGCAACTCCAGTTCAGACTACAACTGATAGAATGCTGTCTGATATTAATAACGCAGTATATGGAACAGCTAAAGCAATATCATCTGTAGGTTCTGATGTTAATCAGATGCTTGAGGATAAGAATAAAGATCTTAAGACTCTTTTAATATATAAAGGAGCATCAGAAGAAGCAAAGAAGAGCCTTGGAGTTACACAGGATAAGATAGCAATACAAAAAATAGGAGATGATGAAAAAACTATATCTCTTATTGCTCAAAATTATGAGAAGATGAAGCAACAGGAGCGTATTGGATTAATATCCTATGCAAGTGGTAGAACTCCTGAAGAATTAAAGAAGATGCTTGTTGAAAATCCAGGTATAGCAGATCCACAAAATCTATTGGATTATAGACATGATATAGCACGTAAATTAGCTATTGAAGATTCTGCACAAATATTCCAGGATATACTTTCTGATCCTAATTCAATAGATAATCCAAATCAAACTATAACTCAACATGTTAATAGTGCTGTAGCAGGAAGAAATTTCGTTGATTCAGATCAAAAGAGAGCATATTTAGAAACACTTACATCAACAGCAGTTAATGTAAATGAACAATTGATGAAACAAGCTTGGGAAAAGCAAAGAGTAGATCTTGGATCATCTATAACTGATCAATTTAAAATTAACTTAGGAAATATGGTTAATTCAAGAGAAATTAATAAGCAAGATATTAATGATATGATTGATGAATACACTTTAGATCAAAGAAAATATTTTCCTGAGAAATCAGATAAGGAAATAAGAGCAAATGGATTTCAGGCAATAGCTGATACTCTATATGGAACAAAAGCAATAGTAGATCCATATAAAGCAGAGAAAATAATTAACTCACTTGATGCTCAGGTTGGTGCAACTGGACCTGCTGAAACAAGAGAATTTATAGCTCATTCAAAGAAAGCAATTCAGAATGATATAAATAATCAGGAACAGGAAGTATTAAGAAATGGTGTTAATGATATACAAACCTCTGAAAGTATTCCTGAATTAAATTCAAAATTTCAAAGATATCAAAGTGAATATAATAATAAGAAAATATCTCCTTTTCTATATAATCAATTTATTGAAGCAAAGAATACTCAAGTAAATAATATAAAAACAAGATTATATACTAATTTTAATGATCAATTAAAGGATCAGAATACAGAAGAAAAATTAAATAATTGGTGGGATAAGGTTAATCTTTTAAATACTCCTGATCCAAAAGATCCGACTCATTCAACTGGATTGAATCCAGCAGAATATGCATTACTTGATGCTGCAAGATTAAAGAAGATAGATGATAATATAGCATCATATCAGGTTATAAATAGATATAATGGATTTGATACTATGTCTACTCAGCAGAGAAAAGATAAGAATATATCAGTAAAGATACCACAGCCAGTAGCATTTGGAGAAAAGCATTTTCCAGAAATAGATAAATGGGCAAATGTTAAGATAGCAAATGGTATACCAACAACTGAAGTATATAGACAGACTGCAGAAACATTTGGAACATTAACAACTAATCAAATGACAGATCTTGAAAAAGCAGGAAATTCAACAGATCAGAATAAGCAATACGAAGCCCTTAATATATTTAGATCATTACCAGATAACTATAGAAACTCTCTTATAGCAGATAAAAAGATATCAGGTAGATTTGCTGCCTTATCATCAACTGCAAGTTTAACTGGAGTTAATCCAAATATACTTATTGAAGATACTGCAGGAGCATCTCCCGGTGTATTCTCAGAAGCAATTAAAGCACAAGAGAATCCTAATGCAAATAGTATAAAACCAGTAAATGATATGATATTAAGTTCTTATGGTAGATTCTTTGGAAGACCAGATAAGATAGAAGGATCATTTAAGAATGCGATAGTTAATTATTATCAATATGCATATGCAAAAATGTATACTCCCGGAGAAGATCCTAAGTCTTTAGCAAAAACAGCACAAGAAATGACACAAACTTTCATTAAAACTAATACTGCTGTTGTTGACTTTGCTGGAGAAAGTATTATACTTTCAAATGTTAATCCTATATACCATAAGGATGATGAATCCGTAAAAACACTTAAAACATTATCTCCTATAATACAGGATGCTAAGAACTATATAGCAGATACTGGAAAAGTTGATGTCAATAATATATCCGTCAATATGGATAAAACACAAATATCAAAGGATGGAAAAAATACAATATTCTCATTGATAAATAAGCAATTTGGAACTGAAATTGGTACTGTTGAAATTCCAAATGATCCAAAGGAATTAAAGAAGTTTAGTGATACATCAATACTTAAAGATTCATCAATTGGTGATTTACAAATAAGTAAATATTCTGAATATGTTAAAAATAAATTAGATAAGATTAAAGAAATTACAAAAATAAGAGTATATAACTAATGGCAACAGAACCTATTAATCCTGACAGTTCTTCATATTCAAAGGATAGCGTTAATAATGTCGCTAGAGAAGGAATACAGAAGAATATAGATAGAGAGAATGGCGTATCTCCTCACTCTGATCAGTGGAATTTTATTAATTCTCCTATTCCAGATGCATACAAGACTCAATATTTAGGTGATTTCACTAATGAGTCAATATATAATCCAGGTGCTCCTATGTCTTATAATCCAAGAGCAGGATTGATAGAAGACAGATCAAAGGAAGTTAATCCTTCTATTTGGGAATTAGGAAGAGATGCAGTTGTGAGTTCAACTGGTTTTAATTTATTAAATAGTATAAATATAAAAGAAAACAAATATCAATATGAGAATAGATTTCAAAATGAAGATCCAGGATACGCAATGGGACCAGATTACAAATGGTCAAATGATAATTTCTTTACTCCTGAATACTTAAAGCAATTAAAGCAAACCCCAGAAGGAAGAACAGTATATAATAATTATCTTCGTGGGGAATATGATAAAACTACATCATTTAATACATTAATTAATCAAGTATCATATGATATGTTTAAAGATAAATCTATGGATAATCTCGCAAGAGCAACAGGACTTAATAGATTTGCTGGTAGTTTAATAGGATCATTTTCTGATCCATTGAATTTAGCACTTGGTTTTGGAGCTAGTGGTATTGTTAAATACGCAGGTAATGCAATAGGAACTGGATTAGGAATAGGAGAGATTACATCTCAGTCAGCTCTTTTTGGTATTAAGGCAGTACAAACAGCAGCAGATGTTGCTGTTTTCACAGCTCTTGATCAAACAGTTAGAGCAAGCACATTTAGAGATTATGATAGACAGGAAGCATATGATTCACTTGTTAATAACATGATATTTGGTCTTGGAACATTCGGTGTTATGAGAGGAACTGAGCTATTTAATGTCAGCAAATTAATAAGAGAACAAAGAACAGCAAACTTAATAAAAGAAAATGCTGCTAATTTTGAAAAATATAAGAATAATATAAAATCAGATATAAAGAATGAAGTTAGTAGTACTCTTAATGAATTAGGAAATGATATACCTGAAATAGATAATTATACTAATAGAATTTATGAAATAAGAAGACAGGAACTATTACAACAGCATGCAAATTCAGGAACAACTCCTATTGAATCAAAAATAAAGGCAGAAGCAAATCAAGCAATGCATAACAGTATAACTGAAACTGTATTTAATAAGCAAATGCAGGAACCAATTATTGAAGGAAAGATTGGAGATAATCAAATATCTTTTGTAAAGAGATTCAGTAATGATCTTGGAGAAACAAGAACAGAAGGCTATGTTTTAACTAAAGATCCATTAAATCCAGAAAGATATACAGTAGAATCTCATGCATATGATCCATATACTGGTGAAACAAGAGTAAATAAATTACAAGATAACGTAGATGGTATTGGAACTATAGATGTATCATTAAGCCATGAAGATATAACATATCTTGATAAATATATTAACGATGGTATTACTCCACCAAAAGAACTATTAAATAGAATAGGTCTTACCGTTAATGAATCAGGAAGAGTTATAAGTACTGAGCCAGGCAATCCAACAATTAGATCAGCAGTAAAAGATTTTTATAATAAAACAAAAGAAGAAATATTATATAGTGGAAAAGGAAATATTAAAGAAGTGCTCATGGCAATTAAGGATAATCTTTTTGAAAATCAATATCAAAGAGGAGTTTCATTTAAGGCAAGAAGAACATTAGCTGGAAAAGAAAGTGGAAGATATGGAGCAAGAGCAGAAGCTGAACTAAGATCAGAAGGAAAGATAACCGATCAAACATCAGTCAAAGATAAAGAAAGATTAATAAATGATAGAGTAGACCAAATATTTAATAAAACAAAGGTTGATAAAGGATTAACTATTGAGGAAAATAAAGTTCTCAGAGATGTTATGTTTAAAAAGCAAGCATTTAGTGTTCTGAGTATATTAGGTAAATATATTGCTCTTCCTGTTGTAGGACTTAAAGGATATAGCAAAGTTTTTGGACCAAAAACAGGCGTTAATAGTATAGATGGTAATTTATCAGGTTTTAATGGTACTGGAACATATACTGGAAATCCAGTAGATTCAGATTCTCAATGGGCTGCTCTAAGCAGAATGATTATACAAGAAAGAACTGATTATGAAAATAGAATAAAACCTATATTTATGAATCAGAACTTTCATGATGCATTAATATCAAATTTAAATTCTATTCCAGAATCAAAGCAAAAGGAATCAGTTGTTAATATGATTAAGAAATTCTATAATAATATTAATACTGCAAAGGCTGCTGATTTTATTGTTTTGAATCAAAGATTATCATCTCTCCTATTAAGTTCTTATCCAAAGGAATTCAATGATTTGATAATGGAATACAAATCAAATAGAGAAGATCTTATTAAAAAGTTCAATTTAAATTCACAAATAGAATTTATATATTCAAAGATAGCAGAAGGAACATCATCTTTAGCTCCTGAATTTAAAAAGATTGGCGAATACGTTAATCAGTTATATCATACATCAAGAACAGATGAACTTAATAGCATGAAAGAAGCAATTATACTTTCTATGAATAATCCTATTAGAGATTCTATACAGGATTGGAATAGAAACTGGGATTCATTCAATGATGAAGTTAAAGCAAGATTAAAAGATAATGCAAATACATATAATACACTATTCTCTTATTTGGATAAGAAGATATCCTTTGATGGGAAATTAATTTCTGATGCAAATGGAAATGGTGGATCATACTCATCAAGCATATTTATTAATTCAATAGGTTCACATATTGTTAATATAATAGATGAAGTTATGAATGGTAAATATAATCCCAAAGAAGAAAGTATTAGCAATGTTCATAGATATGAAGATTCATATAAGAAATATGGTTCTGATGATCAAATAAAGGATTCTTTAATAAGTAAAGCATCATCCTTGTTTAATCCAGGATCAGTAGATAATAATATTAAATATACAGGATCTCACTTTACTGATAATTCTAAGCAAGCCTTAACTTATGGTGCAATACTTTCAAAATATCCAGAATTAGCCTCAAAGCTTAATGATGGCACTATATCAGATAAAGAATTCAATTCTTTGCATAAATTATTATCAATAAACGATCTATTTGGTATTCAAAAGGTGATTAATGTATTTAATAAAAGGCAAACTCACGAAACTTCAATACTTGATAATACTACTATACCTTCTGCTCCTATAAATAATACACCACAAGTAGAGGCCAAAACTACAGAAATGGGTAATATTAATAATACAATTAATAAGAATATTTCAAATAACAATCCTATAGATTTAAGTTATAAAATACAGGGAAACAAGTAATGACAACAAATTGTGTTCAGCCTTTTAATCCAGAAGATGATTACCTTGCATCAAATACATTTGATGGCAATGGTGTAACAACTACTTTTACATTTACATTTGATTATCTTTTGAGATCTCAATTTAACTCATCTGATTACTCAACTGCAGCAAGCAATTGCCATCCAAATATAGCAGTTCTGGTTGACAATGTTAGAGTATCATATTATATGCCTTCTCAGTATACTGTAGTTCTAAGCTCTGCTCCAGCATCAGGAACAAGCAATATAGTAATACGTAGAGAGTCATTTTTATCGGAAAGAAAAGTAAATTATACTGGTGGTTCAGTTATTACTGAATCGAATCTTGATAAGGATGGAAATCAAGCACAATTCCTTATTCAAGAGCTTGCAGATAGATTAAATGATCAGCAATGCCAAATAGAATCTTCCCATAATATAAATAACTATTTTTATGGTCCTGTAAATGGTTCACAAACAGTATTTCCATTAAATTATACTGCATCCGGTGGAACATCAGAAGAAACATCCCTATTATCTGCTGGTGAATTAGAAGTTGTATTTAATGGTACTATGCAGCAATCCAGATCAACTGTTTATACTACAAGCATGATTTCTGGTATATTAAATGTAACATTTGCATCTGCTCCTGCTCTTAATACATTAATTCAAATAAGAACTTTAGCATCTGGTATTTCCCAAAGAGTTAATATAGTAGATGGTGATGTAACTACAAATAAGATAGCTGATCATGCTGTAACTTTTGTTAAAACTGATTTTGATGGAGCTGGTTCTGATTCTACTTTCCTTTGCCAGAGATCAGGAACTGCAACATGGGATTATATAGATCCAGAAGATATTACAAGCTTACAGGCTTATATTCGTGCAAATAAAGTAACTGATCTTACTGCTCCTACTACATCATTTTCTATGAATTCACAGAAAATTACAAACCTTGCAACTCCTACAAATGCAGGTGATGCAGTAACAAAAGGTTATGTAGATGATTTGGGAGTTGGTGTATCTGAATTTTATATAGCTGCAGTAACTGTAACTGGAACAGTAGCAACAATAACATCTCCATTTACTCCTGATTTCGTAGAAGTTTTAGTGGATGGACAAGCTGTATCAGGTTCATTAGAACAAGTATCAACATCACCTACAACTACAATTCCGCACAGCAAAATGTTTACTTGGGCGACCTTAAGCTCTCCTCAAACATTTGCATATAGAGTAGCACCTGGTTCTGGATATTATCAGATAACAATATCAAAGTCTGGTAATGTTATTTCCTTTATAACTGCTGGTTATTTCCCATCAGGACAAACAGTTAATATATTTGCAAAATGCTTTAAGAATGGATAAATAAATGTCAATAACACAAAATAGTCCATTTAATTTAGATTCTGATGCAAGAAAGTTTAGTTTTACTATTATATTTCCGGTCCCATTAAATATAACTATAATTCCATATATGAATACTTATTATCCATTTACTTTGGATTCTATAATAGCAAAAACTGCATCAGGTAGTGTTAATATAACCGTAAAAAAGGTACATAATAGTTCAACTACTATAATGGAAGATGCAGATAATATTCCATTGGGAACTTTAAAATCAACTATAACTCCTACATCAGGAAATTCTTTATCCGTAGATGATTCACTACTTGTAACATTTTCAAATGCAACAAACTGCACAATATTACATTTACAATTTAATTGTACGGAAGACTTTAAGCAAACATAATGAATATAAAACACTTTATAATATTATTACAGGATTCATCAAGACCAACGAATGAAGGTTCAACTACCTTAACATCCGGTGGTGTATCACATGCATCAACTCCTATAGCATCAAATGATTCTATTATTAATTCAAGCTTGCCTACATCTGCATCTATATCACCATCATTATCATTATCTTTTAGTAATCCTGACACTACTGGCGGTGGTCCATGTAATTGTGCTGCTGCAGATTGTCAACATTACGTTGGTATACCTTATCCAAATCTTTTAGGTAGATCAATTGAAGTGGATTGCTGCTGTGATCAACTTAAAATTCCAGACACTACTGTAACTATTACTGCAAGACGTAGAGTGACATACGAACCATGTGAAGATAATCCTGGATGTAATTGTGATCTTCCTATAGGTGGAAATTATTGTGGTTGCCCAGGATTTTACGAAGATTTTACTGGTTCAGGTTCAGCATCAGGAGATATAGTATTACATGGAACTGTAACAACTGGTTCTTGTCCTCCTATTGGAGGATATACTCTTGTTGGTTCTATGTCATGCGGTGGTTTTGTATCAATATCAGATTCAAATTATAATCCTGGATCTTTTCCTTCTGACGAAGTTACTGGCAACTATTCTCTTAGTTGCAACCAGCTCACGATTTCATGGAATTGGGTTCATGATGGTGGTGGCGGTAATATAACTACACAACAAACATATATAAATGCAACTTGGAACATGGACAATAATAACCAACGCTGTTGTAGTTAAAGTCGATATTTCACTACAAGGAGCAAATATGAAAAGAATAAATATAATAAAAATCAAATCAAGTATAACAAATATTAAATATGGAACAAAAGTAGCAGCAATTTATGCAATTAGAAATAAAATAAATCAGAAAGTATATATAGGATCTACAAAAAATATGTATAAAAGAGTTACTTTACATCTTTATAAATTAGCAGGAAATAAACATACTAATAGTCCACTTCAAAATGATTATAATAAATATGGAAAAGATAATTTTGAATATATAGTTTTATTAGAACTTAATACTACTGATAATTTAGAACAAGAAGAGCAATGGTTTATGGATATATATAAAGATTATTTATATAATCTTGATTCTGCAGATGGTAAGATAAGAAATGAAAAAACTCTTAAAATAATAAGAACAATGAATATTGGTAAAATAAGAACTCCAGAAACAATAGAAAAACTTAGAAAAGTAAATACTGGAAAGAAAATTCCTGATGAACAAAGATTAAGAATGATTGCTGGATTAAAGGGAAAAAAAAGAACAGAAGAGCAAAAAGAAAAAATTAGACAATCTTTAATTGGACATGAGGTATCTGAAGAAACTAGAAAAAAAATATCAGAAAAAAATAAAGGAAGGATTCCTTATAATTTAGGTAAAAAAACTGATGAAGAAACTAGAAATAAACAAAGTATTTCTGCTAAAAATAGAAAAGATAGAAAACCTCATTCAGAAGAAACAAAAAAGAAGATGAGTGAAGCAAAGAGATTAGGTTGGGCCAAAAGAAAAAATAATAGGTGCTGCACATGATAGAACAAGATCCTCCTCATATAAAAATGCAAAGAGAATGGCTAATTAAGAATTTAAATAATCTTAAAAAGGACTTTATATACTCACAAGCTAAGAATCTTGGTATATACACTCAGATATGTGACTTAATAGGCAAACCAGAAGTAGAAACAGAACAGGAAAATAAGATTATAAAACCTATGACTTATCCTGAAAATATAGTAGGAACTACTAAGAAGTGCTCTGGCTGCAGGAGATCAAAATGAGTTTGATTGTTAAGCCAGTAGCAGGAGTTAGTGGTTATAGCGGTATTTCTGGTTATTCAGGAAGATCTGGATATAGTGGATATTCAGGATATAGCGGTTATTCTGGTTTCTCAGGTATATCAGGATATTCAGGAAAGTCTGGTTATTCTGGTTATAGTGGATTCTCTGGTGCATCCATTTCAACATCAACTCCTAATACTTGGTCTGCAGTTCAAACCTTTTTAGACACAGATTTTGCTCTTCGTGATTCAACAAATACATATTCAAATACATTAAAATCTCCTACTATGACAGCAAATAGGAATACTACATTTCCTGATATAGCAGGAACTGTCGGTATAGTTACTCAATCAACTACATCATCAATTGGTTCAAATCAAACAGCGTTTGATATAGGATTATCCCCTTCTATATTAACAAGTTCTTCTGCTGCATATTCAATAGGTGGTTTTGCATCTTCTGCAATATTAGCAGGCAGAGTATTCAAATTATATAATAACGGATCATTTGTATTGAGAATAAAACATCAAGATTCTGGAGCAACATCAACAAATAGAATATTAACACCATATGGTCTTGATTTTCCAATGCGTCCTGGAGATTGTTTTGAGTTCTGGTATGATAATACAGCAGGAAGATGGAGACTTGTAGATGGTTATCACAGAATATTTCAGGATGCAATGTTTGCAAGCGAGGTATTTGATGATTTTTGCCAAATAAATACAGCAGTTGTATCATCTGGTATAGTTAATTGGTTAAATACGGTATCTGGAACAGGTGGATCAGTAGCTGGTTTTAATAGCGTTAATACAAATCAGTACGGTATAGCAAAATTAACTTGCCAGAATGTTAACTCTTATGGAAAGCTTCATGATCATCCATTTATGTATTTAAAGAATGGATTTTTATTTGAAACTCAGGCTGCAGTTGAAACACTAAGTAATGGAACAGATAATGCAGATCTTCTTTTAGGAGTAGCAAGCCCAACTTCAACTACATTACCTATGACTGATGGTATTTATTTCCTATATGAAAAAGCAACAAGCTCAAATTGGTTATGTGTTACCGTAGCTGGTGGTTCTGCAACTACTACATCGTCTGGTATAGCAGTAGGAACAGGTTGGAAGAATTTTAAATTTGTATTAAATTCAGCAAGAACAAATGTAGATTTCTTTATTGGTGATATGGTCACTCCTGTAGTCAGCCAAACTACAAATATACCAGCAGCAGGAACAAATTTAGCAACTATGTTATTCTTTAGAAAGACTCTTGGTTCAACTACATTTATGGCTGCGTTCGTAGAATCAGTTCATACATTACGTTTAGATTATGCATCAAGATATTAAGGAATAAGATTTATTCATATAGGAATAGGAAATACAATGTCAAGCCCAGTTAATGGAAATAATTTTCAAACTCTTGTTTATCTTATAAATAAGATGACGGATGGTGGTGGATGTTATAGTTTTACTCTGCAGGATGCAATAACAGAACTAAATTCCACAACAGAAATAATAACTCCTATGCTTACAGAAGCAATTTCATTAGGAATATTAACAGAGGTTAACTGTATAGATCATAACGAATACCAGATGACGATGACACAGGTAGTTAAAGCACAAAGTTTATTAATACAATGGATATTAGAACTTATATTAGGAGCATAAGATGTTTATAAATATTTATTTAGATATGCAGACAAAAAAGATGGGTGTAGTAAAACCAAATATAGATAATAGAAATGTTCATACTATTGAACTTGCACATATATTTGATATTAGCTTCATCTTATCCCAGTTAGAAGCAGCAAAAACAGCAGAATCAGCAGATGTTATTATAGTTAAAATAGAAATTCCATCATATTAAGGAATAAATGTCAATAACGTTAAATGTAATAACTGACACATCAACTATAGTATACTGCGTAGTAGCAGACTATAGAAATTTCTATTGGAACTACAGATTCTTAGCATTTGTAGATCCAACAGATCCTGATTTCTATTGGTCTGATTGTGTGACATTTTTAACAGAATCAACTATAACTGGTCATTATACTGGAACTGTATCTATTTCTGGTAGTGGTGATTTTAGAATAGAAGCATGGACATGCGTTAGTTCTGCTGTAGATGAGGATGTAGACACATTTTTACAAGCAGATAGAATAAGTTATGATGGACAAACTGAAATTAGCAATTCATATTTAAATAATAGGCAATTAGAATTACTACAAGCAATTCAAATAGTATTAGCACATTCTGGATTAACACAGGAAGAGCATAATACTTTAATGAATATAAATTCAAGAGTTAATAGGAATATAAATAGTTCAAGGAGTGGTCAATAATGAGCAATGAGAGAGATGATTATGATTTGATTCCAACAATGGAAGATCTGAATAATAAATTTAGAAAAGTAGCTGGTAAGGTATTGGATGCATACTATAATGATGATGAGAAGGCACTAAGAATAATTGGTGGTCCTCACTTTGTGTCACAAGCCTTTAAGACTATTGGTAGTTATATTTGCAATGAGAATAAGATAGCTGCATATGAGAGTTTAAGTGCATCTGATGATATGGATTCAAATTTGAAATTCATTGAATATTCTCCATTAGAAAAGCAAATACAAAAAATAGTTGATAAAATAGAAGAAAAATAAAAATGACAAATAAAGAGTTTATGCTTAAAATAGCAAATAACTTTAGGTTATTTGTAGAAGTATCCATGACTTATATGGGTTTTACTCCAGGTCAAATACAGTTAGAAATGGCTGAATTTATGGGAAGTGGAGAAAAACGATTAGCAATTTTTGCTGCTCGTGGATTTTCAAAAACATATATAGTATGTTTACATATTTGTTGGTCATGGTTAAGAAATAAACATTTAAAATTTGTAGTATTAAGCAATGATATAGTTAAAGCAAAAAAAATAGCATATCAATGCTTACAATTTTTAAAAGTTTTACCTTGGCTAAGACATTTATCACCAAAGAATAAAAATGTCTCTAAAGAGAGTTTTAGATTACCAGGATCTTTATTAGAAAAAGAGGCATCACTTCAAGTTATTTCTGTTGGATCTAATGCCACAGGTTTAAGATGTGATAGAGTATATGTTGAAGATGCAGAATCTGAAAATATAGATTCGCATGATAAAAGACAAAATGTATTAGAATCATTACAGCAAATGACTGCTCTTATACATGAGCCACTTAAAAGACCGTTTTATAAAAGATTTAATGGAGAAGTTCCATTACCTGAAAGAACAGAACTTATATGTACTGGAACATTTGCAAGTACTGAATCAATACATATAGTACCAAATAATGATTCTAAGCATTTCTTACGTGGAGCAAAAACAAAAACATTTCCAGCATTAAATGAACAAGGAGAAAGTGCGTTCCCAGAAAGAATAAGTACATCATTTCTATTAGATCAAAGAGATAATTATCTTACATATACATATTGGTGTTTACAATATCTTTTAGATCCATCTAAAGTGATAGGAACTGAATGTCCATTTAAAATGGATAAAATAAAAAAGCATGCAGTACCTGAGAAAAAAATTAATAATATGAGCGCATTTATAGATACTGCATCTGGAGGAGATTTTTCTGTTCTTGTAGTTGGAGGATTATTTGAAAGAAAATTATATATACATGATATATTATATTATAATAATGAAACATCTGAAGAAAGTTTAATTAAATTTGTAGACTATATTAATAGAAATAGCATAAGAGAAGTTTGTGTAGAAGGAAATTTAGCAACTCCAGTTCAAATATTTAAAAGACTGTGCAGAGAAAAAAAATCAAATGTAAGAATTGAAGAATTGCATGTTATAGGAAATAAGCATAATAGAGTTTTAAATATGTTAGAACCATCTTTACATAGTGGAGATGTTATATTAAATGAAAAATTGCTTGATCAAAAACATCAATTAGTAAAAGAAATGAACGCATGGACTTATAATTCTGAACCACCATCAAACGTACACGATGATTGTTGTGATGCGTTAGCAAGTTTTGTTAAATTGCATATAGAAAAAATTAGCAAACAAACTTTAAGGTATGGAGGATCAATTCTTTGAATAGAAATCTTTCCAAGATTTTATATATGTATTAGTTTCTGATATATAATATTTTATATTTCTTCCTCTTTCAATATCTGCAACTCTTTTATTACATGCATCACAAAGCATTCCTCTAACTCCAAAATGATCCATGTGTTCAAGACTGTGATCATGATCAATTGATAATGGTTGAATTTTATTACTTTTAGGATTTATTTTAGTTTCTGGATTTTTACATATATCACATAAGTATTTTCTATCTTCTAATCTTTTAAGATAATTTTCTTTTGATATACCATAAGTTAATTTTTTAGTTGCGCAATTTGAAGACTGTCTTGCTTTTTCTGATTTAGCATATTTTTTATATGAATCTGTTTTTTTATAATTTTTATCATATTCTGCTTTATGTTTTTTAAATTTTTCTGATGAATAATATATTTTTCTTTTTTCTACAGAAGATTCTTTTCTATATATTTCTTTTTGATATATTTTTGATTTTTCATATTGCTCTTTTGTTATCCAATATAAATATTCATAATCTCCGTTTTTATTTTTACGTTTAGTATAAGTACCAAAAACTATTCCATCTTTTGTAGGATGAGGATCACCTCTTTTATATCTCATTTTATTTCTTTCTATTCTTTAGATAGATAATAAGATTATAAATTCCAAATATAATAAAACCAACAATAAAAGCATATAGCATACTATTCCTTTTTCAGAAATTGTTTAACGTCATGTGGAATATCATTGTCTGATAGCATCCTTCTACGTGCATTTTCTGCTCCTATTTTATCAGTGATTTTACGTTCTATTTTATCATATATTTTCTTATTTTCAGCAACTAATATAATATGTATATCAATAGCTTCGCTAATTAATTTATTTATTGTTATTCCTCTTGCATCTGCAAGATAATTCAATTCATCCAACTGTTCTTTTCTTAATTGTATTGTCTTTTTTATTAATTCTGCATCATGCACGTATGGTCTCATTAGACTCCCTTTTTATAGTTATAGCGATAAATGTATATACTTATTTATCGTGTAGATATAAAGTATATAGCTGCATCTTACGATGGTTTAGGAAATGGAGACTTAATGACCGATATTCAATGTTTTAAGAATATATTTAAGGATAAAACTGCAATAGTTATGGGTTCTGGGTGTTCGCTTAAAAATGTAGATATTAAATTATTGCATAAAGCAAAGGACAGAGGAATGCCTATAATAGCAGTTAATGCTGCAATAGGTTATTATCATGATTCTCAATTTTTTGTGACTGATGATAAGAATGTTAAATATTGGTCATATTATGATGATATGTTGGATAGAAATAACAAGACTAAGATGGTAATAGCAAGAAGATTTGCAACTGATTTTGAGTTAAATGATGATAGATTTGTTATAGTAGACACAGTAGTATCAAATAGAATAGAAGAAAATAGATTTATAACATCAAAAACATCTGTATCATTAGCAATTTCTTTTGCTCATTATATTGGATGCAATACAATTTGTTTGCTTGGATGTGATGTATCAAATGATTGTGGAAAGAAATACTTTTGGGAATATGATGGATTTAAGAAATATACAAATAGTAAGGATAGAGATATAAATTCAGTTAATCAGGATAATGTATATGAGTCTATGCTTAG
>ERZ869925.414-NODE-414-length-32415-cov-12.050711_pt1 | contig 32415 bp, 62 predicted proteins | sample MGYA00579311_ERZ869925 | MGnify/ENA primary metagenome ERZ869925 (study PRJEB32216, sample SAMN09231817) | wastewater metagenome | place: USA: Maryland | collected 2016-07-30 | study: EMG produced TPA metagenomics assembly of the PRJNA472060 data set (Reclaimed...
ACTTCGAGGTGGGGCAGTTGATTTCGCAGCACCTCAAACTGACCGCCGAAGTGCGCCGGCTGCGGGCGGCGCAACCCAAACCCGAGGACACACCCATGCCCCCGCTGAGCATCTACGACCCCGCCAAGCCCGGCAAAGACACCGGTGTGAGGTCGGCGCTACTCGACCTCGTGGAAGACGTGACCGCGAAGGTGGGCGCCGGCAAGCTGTCCGAGGGCGAGGGGTTCGCGCTGGTCCGCCGGCTGGTGAACGGGCCGCTGGTCGCGCTGGTGGTGCGCGCCACCCCGACCCCGGTGGATGACGTGGTGCTGGAGTTGCTGCGCGGGCTGTTCCCCGCGGCGTGATTATCTGCGCCAAGATAATGCGACACGGCCCCGGGAGGTGTTCCCGGGGCCGTGTGCGTTGGTCAGGCGGTGGGTTGTGCGGCGTCGGCCCAAGCCCGGTAGTCGTCGGCCGTGCCGCGTGCGGTGATGCCCGCGAGTTGGTTGGTGACGCTCGCCCCCTTGCGGGCCGACAGCACGCCGATTGCGACGCGGAGGTTGCCGTTCGTGGCGACCGCGACCACGCATCCGGTCTGCTCCGCGGGGTACTTGTAGCTGTTCGCCACGGTGCCGTCCCGGTCGCTCGCGAACCCGTCCCGGCGCGCCCGCTTGACCGCCCGCAGCACGTCGTTCAGTTCGAGGGTCCGCTCCCGGCGGCGGCCGTTCGCGGTCTTCAGGGCGGTCTGAATCGCCTCGACGCTCGTGCCCTTGAGAGCCTTCCGGCGGCTCGCCTCGTCCCATTCCATCATCGGGAGCCAAGCGTACCGGTGGTCACGGGCGAACCGCTTCGCCGTGGTCGCGGACACCCCGCACTCCTGAAGCCGGTCCACCAACTGCAATTCTGGGTCGGTCTCGCGGGGGTTCGCCTGCACCGCGTCGAACAACTGCTTCGCGGTCGCGTCGGTGTTGAGCACGTCGAGCGGCTTACGGGTCTTGGTGGCGGGCATGGCTCAGTTCCCCTCTCGTGATTCGCGGCCCCGTCTCAGTGCGGTGCCCGCGTCGTTGTGATGTAGTTATAGACTCGCGTCATGACAGCGTCAATACGAAGCGGTGGGTTTTTGGAATTTATTTGGCGGACCCGTCCGCGACCGGCGCCGGGTACTGGCGGTCCAGAGCGCAGCTCACGAACTCGCTGATGCCGATGCCCCGCTCTTTCGCGAGCCGCTTCAGGAGCGGCCGGTACCGGATCGGCAGTCGCACCGTGATGCCCTCCGTCTCGGCGTCCGGCTCTCCCGGTTGGCGCGCGGGCATCTCCTCGTGGCAGTCCTTGCAGAGCGTGACGCACCCCGCGACGGTGTAAACGCTCCCCGGCACGACGCGGTGAACTTCGAGCGCCCGCCCCCACCGCATCATGTGGACGACGGCAACCATCCCGCAGCGCGTGCACTGGTCGCCGTCCCGCGCCCGGACCAACTCCTTGACGCGGACGGCGGTCATCCCGCCCCGCGCCGCGTACAGAGATTGCGTCTTCGCTTTGTCGCGTGCCCTCATTTCTTCCCCTTGCGCTGCCGCGCGGCGTGTTCCTTCGCGATCAGGTACAGCAGCACCGACGTGCGGTTCGCGCTGCCCAGTTCGCCCTTCAGTTGTTCCACCAACTCGTCCAACTTCGACAGGCTTTCCGGCGGAATCCGGTATGTGCTCCGCGCCGTCTCGCCCTTCTGCTCGTCCAAGATTACCCCCTCTATAGCGGACAGTGTCAGGACATTGTACCTCAGTAGGGGGAGAAAGAAAATAACAAAATCTGCCGACATCGTATTGACCCTGTCATGACGCACGTCTATAACTACCCTCAGTGGCGAGACGAGAGACGCGAACGGAGAACGACGATGGCTGCTTACAAGTGTGCGGATGCGACGGAGCTGGTGGTGAAGGTGTGTGTGGTGTGCGACGGGCTGATGATGTGCTACCCGACGGACGACCTGTGCGACGCCTGCGACGAAGTGACCGCCTGACCCCTACCCACCCGGGGCGGTGCCCGCGACCGCCCCACTACCGAGGAGCCTGAGATGAGCGATGTGCAAGTGATTGTGACGCCGGCCGCGAAACGGCGGACGAGGAACTACTACTTCGCGGTGTGCGTGGCAGACGCGACCGGGGCGGCTCGCGACCTGCCCGGGGTAGACCGGTACGAGGCGAACGCGGTAGCCGCCGCCCGGTTAATTGCCCACTTGCACGCCCGGGTGTGGGTCGAGAAGCGGGCGAGCTGAAGAGCGAAAGGGGACGTGATGTTTTTGTCCGACTTGATAGCCGCACTGGAGGCGGTGCGGGCGACGTGCGGGGGTGACGTGCCGGTGGTGCTCCGGCTCGCCCCCTACGACGACGAGGTGCGTTTCGCGGTGGCGACCGAGACGCAACCGCCGGTGGACGGCAGGCGGAACGAGCTGGTGATTCTGGCGTTGCCCGGGGCACTGGACGACGAGTGACTCTTCGAGGAGCCTGAGATGTTTGACGACGGTTACGGCTGCGGCGGGGCGGGGTTCGACTGGCTCACGACGGTCGCGGGTCAGTTCCTCTCGCCCGAGCAGCGGCGAGACCTGTACGACGGCTGGCGGGCAGGTCTGCGTGACCTCGACGCCTACCACCGGGACATGGCCGAGGGTGCCGACTTCCGTGCCCGCGAGCGTGAAATGGCGTGCGAACTGGTGGCGGCGTGTGACGACGACGTGATTCCCTTCTGAGGTGCTGGCATGAGCAGTTACCGAGCAGAACGGGCGGCACCGGCCGCGGTGGGCATGTACTTCCTGCCCGATGGGGCGGGCGGCATCCGGGCCGCGACGCTGGACGAGTGGGCGGCGTGGTTTCAGGAGATGGACAACGTGACCCCGTTCGCCGCGGGCGGGCGGCACGTCGGCGACGAGGTGGCGGCGGACGGCGTTCGCGTGTCCACCGTGTTCATGGGCCTGAGCCACTCCCTGAATCAGTTGCGAGTGTTCGAGACGATAGTTTTCGGCGGCACCCACGACGGCTTTCAGCGGCGGTACGGGTCGCTCGGGGAAGCCCTCGCGGGCCACGCCAGCACAGTCCAAATGGTAAAAGGAGCCTGACGTGAACCTGATCGTATCCGACCTCCGTGCCCGGCTCGACGCGGGCTGTACGCTGGTGCTGCGGGCGAACCCGCTGGGCGAGTACGTCGCGGTCCTCGTGGACGGCCACAGCGAGGGCGGCGACGTGTTGACCGCGGCCGTGGACGGCTGCCTCGGCGACGACGGGAGCGGCAACTACGGCGACCAGCTCACCGGCGTGCAGTTCGCGGACGGACCCAGCCCCGAAGCAGCTCTCCGGGCCGTGCTGTCCTGACCACCTTCCCGGGGGCGTGCCTTCCGCCGCCCCCTTCACCCTTCGCCCTTTCAGGCTGTCCCGTGTTCGACCTGTCGCCACTCTCGATGATGCTCTGGGCGCTCGCCGGGGGCGTGATCCTCGCGCTCGAAGTGGCGGGGGTGTTCGGCACGTCGCGGGGCGAGTGAAGAATTATCAGGCGTCTCCGCTGCGGCGCGGCGGGTGCCCGATGTGGAACCTGTAAAAGTCCAGACGCCCCCGCCGTGCCGTCCGCACGAGCGCCTCTGCAACGGGGCGCGGGAGCCGCTCGCCCGCGGGGAATGTTACGGTCGAAGTGCGGCAGAACTCGCTCATGTCGTCGGCAGTAAGCGCGAACCACTCCCCGCCAACGCACCGCGCCGCCCAAAGGCTCTTGACGTACTTTTCGAGGCGGTTGGAGTCGTTGGTGCAGACGACCCACACCAGCCGCATCGGGAACCTCCGGGCGTGGGACGCGAGCCGCGAGAGCAACCCGGACGTGCGGCCCAACTTGTACACCCCCGGCCGGGCGGTGTTCTCGATCAGGTACACATAGCCGGGAATCACGCGGTAGGCGGGGCCACCCCCACCAGCTTTAGGTGGGCGTCCAGCGCGACCCGCACCTCTGCCGCGTAACTTCGCTTGGACGCGGCGCGCGCCGCGTCCAGCGCCGCCTTGTACGGGAGCGGCAGACGAACCAGGAACCACTGCTGCGCCCCCGTCTTGGGACGACCCCGACCCCGCTTCTTCGGCATCTGTTCCCCTCATTTGGCCCTCCCTCAACAATGCGCCGCAGACCTCCCGCGACAAGGGAATTATAGCCCGCCGGATTTTTCTGTAAATAGATATTGACAAAAGCTATCCGCAAACGGATAATGAAAGTGTAAGGCAAACGGACGCAAACGGGAGATGAACATGACCGCGCTCGAAACGCTGATTGCCGCGACGAAGATTGAGAAGGCCGCCAAGTTGTTCGACGCCAACGCTCCCGTGTACGGTTCGGAAGCGGCTTACCTGAAGTCGCTTGATTGCCGGACGAAGGCCGAGGCGGTGAAGATGCTCGCCGAAGTGCAGAAGGTCAGCATTCGGAAGGTGGACGGCGTTGTCCGAGTGTTCTGATATCAGGGCTTTGGCCCCTACATTTTTGGAGGCGGACAGTGATCCTTGACGCGAGCGGCGAACTGCCGATGCCCCGGCGTGAGTTGGGGCGGATCGTACGCGAATCGTGGGTCCGGTGGGCAGAAATGCAGCCCAACCCGAAACCCTCATGGCTCGTGCCTTATGACGAGCTGTGCGAGGCAGATCGCGACGCCGACGACATGATCGGCGAGTCGGTCGCCCGGGCGACCCTGCTGGCGCTCGCCGCCAAAAACGGGTCGCCCGCTAACGACGGGGTTTTCGGCAGGCTGGAAGCGGCACTCCGCGCGATTGCGGAAGAGCGGCCGGCGCTGTGCTGGTGTCAAACCATTTCAGGGGTCAGGTGTGTGTCGCAGCCGCAGTGCGTGAAGGCGCGGGCTGCACTTGATGCGGTGAACCGGGGGAACTAATGACCCTTTCTGAAGCCCTGACCGCCGAGCGCGAGCGGCAGGGCAAGTCGATTCACGAACTCGCCAAAGCCGCCGGGGTGTCGCCGTCCCGGGCGCACGGCACGTTCACCGGCTCGACCCCCAACCCCACGTTCGGCACCGTCGTGAAGTTGCTCGACGCGCTGGGCAAGTCGCTCGCGTGGCTGGAGCGCGAGATGAAGAATCCGAGCGAATAGTTGCCACCTTACGCGCCACGCTACGCGCCCCTATCCGCGCCCTTCCGCACCTTTCCGCCCCCGTTCTGGGTGCGAAAACCCCTAGAAAACGCAGGTTTCGCGGGCGATTCGTAGGCGCCCGGGACCAAGTACGTTTCCATGGTGCTGCGGAATTAGCCTAGAAAACAAGGGTTCCGCGAAAACCTGCCACGTTACTGCCACTTTACCCGGGGCGGGACACCCGCCCGATTGCCCCGCACACGTCGGCGCCCGTGCGGTGCCCGTAAGTGCGGAGCAGTTCGTCGGCAGAATGCCCCAAGTGCATAGCTAAATCCACCACGGGGCAGCCGTCCGCGAGTGCGTAACTTGCACAAGAGTGGCGCACTTGGTGCAGTGACCGGAACCGCATCCCGAGCCGCTTGAGCAGCGCCTTCCACCTCGACGCGGCGGTGGCGTAGTGGACCCGGGGCACGCCCGCGAGCAGCGCCGGCCCGAGTTCCGCGGGCACCTGGATTGTCCGCGCGCTGTTCTTGGACTTGGGCGGGTTCTCGCCGTTCGCGGTCCACGTCCGCGCGACGGTGAGAGTCCCCTTCGCGGGGTCGTAGTCGCCGGGCCGCAGCGCAATCGCCTCGCCGATGCGCAGCCCCGTCAGCACCAGCACCGCGAACGTGGTCAGGTCGGGCACCGGGAGACACACCTCGCGGATCGTCCGCAGTTCTTCGCGGGTGAACAGGTCGAACTTCGTGTCGGACGCGGCCGGGCGCCGCGCCAGTTCGACCACGTTCTCGCTCACGAGCTTCGCGCGCCGCGCGGCCTGGATGATTGCCCCGAGCGTCGTGATCGTGTCGCGGACCGTGTTCGGGTTGCCCGCCCACTTCGCCGCCGCTTCCTCGACATCCCACGCGGTGAGTGCCGTGAGCTTGCGCGCCCCGAGTTGGGGCTTAATTCGCTGCTCGATGCGCACCCGGTAGACCTTGAGGGACTGCGCGCGCACCTTCTGAGCCGCGAGCCACCGGTCGCACCATTCCCCCACCGTGACCGCGCCCGGCTCCGCGGGCTTCACCGCCTTCATCCGCTCGACCACTTCGGCCTGGGTTGCGCCCCGCACCTCGCGGTATTGGGTGCGCCCGCTCGGGAGTTTGCCCACCGGGACACGCGCGACAAAACCACCCCGGCGCGCGTCCGGGAAGATGGACCCGGTGCCCCGGGCGCGGCGCGACTTGATGGGCTTCGTGGGCTTTTTCTTCTTCGGCATAATGTGAAACCTGAACGAATGTGCGGAATAATGAGTGCATCGTAGACAGCGTGACGCGCAGGCGTAACAATGAGGCTCGCCGGCCCTAATACCTGCCCGACTTGCTTTTCGTCGAACCGTCAGTCACAATGCCCGGTGTAACGGCGTACACCAATAGGACACAAGCCCATGTCACTCTTTCACCTCTCCACCGCGAGCATCGAGAAACAGGTGCGACTGCTCCTGAGCGAACTGGCCGAGCGCCAGCACGCCGGGGACGCCGACACGATAGACGTGCGGTTCCTGCGCGCGGCGCACGTCATGGGCGGCATGAGCTTTCAGCCCGCGACGGACGGCCCGCTCGTGCCCGATCAGATCGGGCACGAGCGGGCCGTCCTGGAGCACTGGCTCGGGGTGGTGCCGGACCTCGACAGCGTGACCGTGATCGTGCGGCGCTACGGGAAGGTGGTGCGGTCCGCGGTGCTGGAGCCGGATTCGCTCACTCGGGCCGGTGCCGCTTCCGCTCCGCCATGTCCTGATTCTGAAGGGTAATCAGGTAGTTCTCGAAGTCGTCCGCGAACAGTTCGAGGACTTCCTCCTGCTTCAAATCCAAGTGCGCGCCGATGAGTCGCAGCGTTTTGCCCACCCGCCGCTTGTAGCACTTCCAGGTCGTGACCGCGTTATCGTTGGGGTCCGCCGCCGGCACCGGCCGCGGCGCCTCGGGTTTCTTCGCCACGAGCATCTCGTTCATCGGTGCGCCTCGCAAGTGCCAGTCACGCGGGGCATAACCGCCAATCTATCGCCAGTTTGCCCCCTATTCTTCCTTCGCTGAACCATTCTTGCACTTTGCCACTTGACGCGGAATTAATTCCGCGTTATTTGTTTGTAGACATCCGCTGTTTTTAGCGGACCGATGAGAAGGAGTAGCGAATGGAAACAACGAGCGAGGCGCCGGCCGAGGCTGAGACCGGGTTCCGCACCATCCGCGTGAGCGAGCGGTCGCACCGGCGGCTGCGGCTGCTCGCGGCGATGGCCGACGTGTCGATGCTCGACGCCTACGAGCAGTTCGGGGCGCCGGGCATTGAGGACGAGATTCACCGGCGCGAGACGGCGGCGCGGGCTGCGGAAGGCGCGGTCATGTCGAACGAGATGGAGGGCTGACCCGTGGACGTGTGGCGCGACGGGGGGATGCCGGCTCGCGGCGTTGCGGCGTTCCTCGGTGTGACCGAGCGGACCGTGCGCACGCTGGCGAAGCGCGAGGGTTGGCCGCGCAAGAAGGTGCTGTCGAAGGTCGTGTACCCGCGGGCGCTGATTGCGGCGTTCCTCGACGGGTGCCCGGCTGCGGAGCGGAAGTGAACCAAGCCGGGTCGGGACTCGCCCGCGCAACTTCGCGCGGACCGGCGCGCCAGGGGTCGCAGGGATTCGGCTACGGGCGCGCCGGACCCGGCCCGGCTCTTACACACGGGGGCAGTGCCGTGAGTGTTTCGATTGTGCGAGTGGGGCGTGACCCGTTCGGGCGCGGGGCGCTGACGGTGTTCTACCGGGACAGCAGCGTGGGTGACGGCCGTGAGGTGTTCTACCTGTGGGCCGAGCACTGGCGGGCGAGTTACCCGGCCGTGCCGGTGCCGCCCGAAGGGTACGACACGGAGCCAACGCCTGCCCCGCGAAGGGGGCCGTGTGTGCCGTATGTGCTGGACCCGGCGCACCCCGAAAGACTGTGCAACCTCATCACCACTTGGAGGCGCTGAATCATGGCGTGGGTAGCTGGTGTGCTTCTGGTGCTGCTGTGTGCGGCCGTGCTGTGGGCGGCGTGCGCGGAGCAGGAGATGTACGAGGAAAAGCGCCGCGCGTGGGCGCTCGAGGAAGGGCTGGCGAAACTCGCGGCCGAGAACCACCTACTCCGGGTGCAGAACGCGGAGCAGCACGAGTTCGTGCGGCAGTTGGCGGCGCAGGCGGACGCGCTGGGGCTGACGCCCCGGGCGAAGTGAACCAACCGTGGCAAGGTCGGGCGGGCTGGGGATTGGCCCGGCGGGGTTGGGCAAGGCCCGGTGAAGCAAGGCTCGGCGAGGTCGGGTGCGGTCGGGTTTGGTCCGGTACGGCCGGGCATGGCGTGGTGCGGCATGGTTTGGTTCTTTAAACGCGAACACCCCGCTGGCCCTGTGGAAGGGACTGCCAGCGGGGTGTTCTGGAGGCTCTAACTATGGTTTCGTCCAAGACGGCTACGGGCTTTTATGAAATCTGGCTGTTTTCCGAGGAACACGACTACCGCGAGCCGGTTGTCGAGTGCGGCAGGTTCCGGTCGCGCCACGCGGCCGAGCTGATGGCGTCGCGGCTGCGGGCGTGGCTGCACCTCGACATCCGCTGCGACAACCTGTTCGACAACACGCGCCGGCGCCGGGACCGCCTCGCGCTGCTCGACCTGCACACCTACCTGAACGATCTGGGCGTGGACCCGGCGCGGTGTCTGGTGCAGGCGGTCGAGGCGGGCCGCGTGCCGGACTCGCAAGTGACGTTGCGGCTGTTCGACCCGAACTCCCGGGGGCTGTGACATGGGCCAGCGCATCGTGCAGGGCGTCGGGACGTGCGTGCGGCACCTGCCGCCGTGCAAGAACACGGGGCGGTTGGCGGCGGTGTATCAGGTCGTCGGGGGCAGTTCGGCGCTGCCCCGGCTGACCCGCGACGAGTTGGAATCGCTGCGCCGGCAAATCGACGCGGCGCTCGCGGCACCGGTCGCGGATGTCAAGGTCGTGAAGACGTTCAAGTAGCGGCACACGGGGGCGGGGCGAGCCGGTGATTCTCGGGGGCTTGGAACACTCACGAGGAGAGGCAGCCGGCGGACCCCGCCCCCAAGTTTCGACACACACCACGGAGCAAAGCCCATGTTCACTGTGACCGAGGACCGCGAACACTTCGTCGCGCAGGGCACGGCGGCGCACTGCTGCACCGTCCTGCTGCGCGAGTTGTCGGGGGTGGAACTGCTCGACCTGCGGCGCACCATTTCCGCACGGCTGATGCACTCCGAGGACGTGAGCGCCGAGGTGCGGGCGCAGGTCGCGGCCGAGACGGAAGCCGAGCGGCGGGCGTCGGCGGCGCACCTGATGCGCGTCTCGCAGGCGATTGCCCTTCCGTTCGCGCACCTGCCCGAAATCGAGTGGACGCCGGAGTTGGAAGCCGAGGCGGTGCTCCAGGGCATGACCGGCCAGGTGGTGCCCGACGAGGATGACGAGGACGACACGGAGCTGTACGAGCCGCGCACGGACGCGGGGCACGAGGGCACGCAGGGGCCGCACATCAGGAGGGCGGGGTGATGGGGTGGTTCGCACGAGGGGGCAAGCCGGACGCGATTGGCGACCTGTGCCAGTTGCTCGTTGGGCGGCCGTGGGAGTGGGCCGTGGGCGTGACCGGGACCAAGAAGCAGACCCTCACCCACCTCTCCGGGGTGTGGGTCGGGTGGAGTTGGGACGGGTACAGCCACCGCCCCGAAGCGTGGCTCAGTTTGGGCGGGGGCATTGCCGCCCCGATGCCGCCCGCCGACGCGAAGCGGCTTTGGGACGCGATTCAGGGAAACGCGACGGCGCGGGTGAGTTGCCCCCGGGTGCCGTTCGATGACGCGGCGAAGGCGCTCGCGAAGTCGGTGCTGGAGACGGGCGACCGCACGGCGGCGCGGGCGCTGGCCGACATGGTGTGCGAACTGGTCTCTGAGGGGGAGGGCACATGACCGCGACGGAACTGGTTTGGGAGGCGGTGAGCGACGGGTTCTACCGCTCGAAGGGCGGGCGGTTCGAGCTGTGGTACGTCCACTTCTCGCGGGCGTGGCTGGCGCGGGACTTCGGCCGGGGCGGGCGCTCGGAGTACGGGTGCCTCGCGGAAGTGAAGGAGTGGTGCGAACGGAGGGCGAGCCAGTGAGCGACACCGACGAGGGCGACGATTTCAGTCCGGAGAAGGAGCGCGAGATGGAAGCCTTCTTCGGGAGTCTGGCGCTCGCAATGCGTGCGTCCATCGCGCGGGGGCTGTTGGCGGGCAACGACACCGGGTGCTTCAGCACGGAGCAGTACGCGACGGCATACCACCGGCGGCACCCGGTCGGCGACCTCACCCCAGAGCAACTGTGGCACTACGTCACCCCGGAATCCCACCTCAAGAGCATCCCGAATGTGGTGCGCGAGGTGGCGCCGGGCGTCTGGGCCGCAGCGGAGGGCGCCAGCGATGGAACGTGAGCGCGTGGCGTGGGTCTGGTGTGCCTGCTGGCTCTCGTGTCGGGGAATTGGGGTAGAGGGTTGGCAGGGTGGGGGCAGCGAACTGTGCCTGAAGTGCGAAGAGACGCGAATCAAGGAGGAGGCGACCAGTGAGCAGCGGCAACAAGTACCACCGGCCCATTAACGGGCTGAAGGCGTACCACCCGACCCCGGCGTTCGTGTTCGTGGACGTGTACGCGGTGCTGACCGCGTTCGAGGTGACAAGCCCGGCGCTCCAGCACTGCGCGAAGAAGGTGTTGTGCGCGGGCATCCGGGGCAAGGGGTCGAAGGTGCAAGACCTGCGCGAAGCCCGGGACGCGCTCGACCGGGCGATTGAGGACGCGGAGCGAGAGGAGGGGACGGCGTGACTGACACCGACCTGATTCGGGACGCTCTCTCTGCCCTGTGCCGGCGCGCCGGCGTGCCCTCCGACGACGACACCGACGCGGCCGGGCGGCTGGTCGCGGGGGTGATCGCCCGGGACCGCGTGACCGGGGAGAGAAGCAACCCCGACGGCTGCGCGCTGGCGAACTGGCTGCGGGCGGCGACGGGCGTGGAGCGGCTGCTCGTCAGTGGCGAGCGGGCGATTCTGCCGCAGGGGTACGAGTTGCCGCTGTGGGTGGAGTTGCCCCTCGCGTACCGGCGGGCCACCATGACGTTCGAGAACGCCGCAATCGGCCGGGGCGCGCTGTGAGCGACATCATCCGCAGGCTGGCGGGAATCACAACCCGCGACCAGCGCGTGACCGGCGCGACGACGCGCACGCTCGCGCAGCTCTGCCACGAGGCCGAGGACACCGGTAACGACGTGCTGCTGTGCGACGTGTGGGCCGAAGTCGAGGAGCTCGAGGCGCGCATCCCGGGCGTCACAAACACGTTCATGCACCACTACCGCGAACTGTGGGCGAAGAGCAAGGAGGCGACGTGACGCTGGAAGAGGTGATCCGGGGGATCGACGAGCGGCTCCCGAAGTGGCGGGCGTGGTTCCCCGACGAGGGCTCGTTGGTCGAGATCCCGCGGCGCGACCTGCTGCTCCTGGTCGAGGCGGCGCGCCCGAAGCCGCCCGCCCCCGACCCGTTCCACCGGGGCCGGCCCGAGGTGTTCCCGGGGGCGGGGTGGTGCGAGATCGAGACGACGGACCAGAAGCTCCTGCTGCGGCCCGGACACGAGGTCGCGGTGCGGATGGACGACGGTGCGCGGCGGGCGTTCGTGGTGGCGCGCGGGCCGTGGCCGCTGGGCCACGGCGAGTACGTCATCGGGCTGGAGGGGATCAGCGGCGGGTATCTGCTGGACCGCGTGCTGGCGGTGCGAAAGGCGGTGGGCGGTGAGTGACGACGAACGCGCGCTCGTGGCCGCGATCCAGGCCGCGCCCGACGACGACACGCCGCGCCTGGTGTACGCCGACTGGCTCGACGAGTTCGGGCACACCGACCAGCACCGCGCACGGTCCGAGTGGGTCCGCATGACGTGCGACGACCGGAGCAAGCGGGCGCAGAAGCCGACCGGGAGGCGGGTGCGGAGGCCGGGCGAGTGCGCCTGGCTGGAGAAGAACTGGGACCGGCTGTGGCCCAACGTCCACGCCGCGCTCACGGCCTTCGGCGACAGCGCGTACACCCGCACGGCGCTGGTGACGGGCGGGCTGGTCTTTCGCGTGCCCGTGCGGGTGCGGAGCGAGCTCACCGAAACGCCGTACACGGACAGCTCGCAGATCGTCCTGCGGGCCGAGCGGGGCGTGGCGACGCGAGCGTATGTGCCGTGCGGCGCGTGCGGCCGGGAGCGGGTCATCGTGGTTCCGATAACGCCGTCGCTGCGGGCGAAGCTCGCCAAGCGCCGGTGCAAGTCGTGTACGCACAGGAGGGCGGTTTGATGAAAGGCAGCAAGGGCATTCCCGCGGACTACCGGCCGGCTGACCGCCGGTGCCTGGGTCCGTGCGGCAAGGTGTTCGCGTCGATGGGTCCGGGGCTGCGGCTGTGCCCGCGGTGCGCGAAACTGCGCGACGGGCGACTGCTGAGCAAGCGGCAGTGCGGCGTGACCCGCGACGTGCGGGTGAAGTGACCACAACGGGGGAGCGACATGATTGAGTTACCGACGGAAGCCGACCCGGTGAAGGTGGTCGAGGGCGATTGTTTGGAGGTGCTGAAGAGCCTCCCGGACGGGTGCGTTGATGCGGTCGTGACCGACCCGCCGTACAGCAGCGGCGGCGCCTTTCGAGGGGACCGCATGGGCGGGACCGTGGCGAAGTACACGACCAGTTACGGCAAGCGGGATTTGCCAGAGTTCGGAGGCGATAACCGTGACCAGCGCGCCTACGGCTACTGGTGTGCGCTGTGGCTTTCGGAGTGCTTGCGGCTCACGAAGCCGGCTGGCGTTTGTTGCCTGTTCACCGACTGGCGGCAGATCGGCACAACCATCGACGCGATTCAGGCCGGCGGGTGGGTGTATCGGGGCGTGGCGGTGTGGGACAAGACCGAAGCCGCGCGCCCGATGAAGGGGCGGTTTCGCAACCAGTGCGAATTCATCGTCTGGGGCAGTCGCGGTCCGATGGGTGACGAAGGGGAGTGCTTACCCGGTGTGTTCCGCCGCGCGGTCGCGGGCATGGGGAAAGAGCACACGGCACAAAAGCCCATCGAGGTCATGCGGGGACTTCTGGCAATCAGTCAGCCCAACGCCACCATTCTGGACCCCTTCGCGGGTTCGGGCACGACCGGGGTTGCGGCGGCGCTCGAGGGCCGGCGGTGCCTGCTCATCGAGAAGGAACCCGCCTACGCCGCCATCTGCCGCGAGCGGGTGCGGAAGGTGCTGAGCGCGGGCATGTTCGAGGGCATCGAGGAGGGCGCGGCGTGAGCGAAGTGTACTGGGTGGACGAACTGGCGCAGATTCTCGGGCGATCCGGCAACACGGTGCGCAAGTGGGTGCGCGCCGGGTGGCTCAAGCCCGTCGGTCTCAAGCGGCTGCGGTTCCGCACGGTGCCGGCGTACAGGCTCGATGACGCGCGGGCGGTCCACGAGCGGGCGCCGAAGGTGGACGGGCACGACTCGCCGGGGCGCGCGGAACCGACGGCGCTGCCGGTGAAGCCCACGCGGGCGCGGCCGGGCAGCCCGGAGCGCATCGCGGTCTACCGGGCGCGGCTCGCGAAGGGGCGGCACCTGCACCACCCCGGGGACGCGAAGATTGCAGCCCCGACGTGGTTGAAGGTGCGCTAGGACTTGGGCAGTTCGTCCTTGAAGTGCTTGTCGAGGGCGACTTGCACTTCGGCCGTGAACGACCGCTTGGAGACGGCAATCAGCCGCTCCAACTTGGCGCGGTAATCGTCGGGCAGCCGGACCATGAAGTTGCCCCCCTGGTCGCTCTTCGCTGTGGGTTTCTTCTTCTTCGCCATCGGAGCGCTCGCCGTAGACATCTGTTTCTCCCTGTAGGCAATGTACTCTTCGGCATTCTAGCGCCGAGATTTCTTGTATACAAGAGTTGACACACCGCGACATTCGCGGTAGGATGTCTACGCGCCCACAAATGAGGACATCGCCATGCCCGCCGTAGCCAAGCCGAAGAAGGTCGCGAAGCCCAAGCCCGTCGAGGCGGTCGAGTGGTGCGAGGCGGACGTGGGCGGTGCCCTGCGTGGGATGCTCGGGTTGGGCGAGGGCAAGCGGCGGGCGGTGTACGCGGTGAGCGAGTTGCGGGGGTACGCGCCCCGGACGTTCATCCTCTCGAAGTACAGCGGCGGGACGGACGACGAGGCGACGGGGTACGTCGTCGCCTGCACGCACGGCGGGCAGCCGGTGGATTGTGAATGCCGGGGGTTTCTGCGGTGGGGCACGCCCTGCCGCCATTTGCTCGCAGTCGGCGAGATGGTTTTCAAGGGTCAACTCTAAGAGGGTCAGCGATGGAACCGGTCAACGAGAAGACGGCAACGGAAGTCGCCAAGAGCATCAAGTCCACCCCGGTGTGTTCGCCGGGCACGGTGCGGCGCAGCACGACGATTGTGAACCTCGCGGTCGCGATGGTGCGGGTGCAGAAGCAGATCGAAGACCCGACCAAGAACAAGAAGGCGGACGCGGGCGGGCGCGGCAGTTACCGCTACGCCGACCTGCCGACGGTGCTGGACGTGGTGCGGCCGGCGCTCGGGGCGCACGGGTTCGCGGTGATGCAGTTCCCGTGCGAGCTGGACGGCGCGCCCGCGCTCACGACGCAACTCATCCACGAGAGCGGCGAGTGGATCGAGACGACGGCGCAACTGCGGCCGGTGAAGAACGACCCGCAGAGCATCGGCTCGGCGCTCACCTACGCCCGCCGGTACGCGCTGCTCGCGCTGTGCGGCATCGCGGCGGACGACGACGACGACGGCCGGGCCGCGAGCGCGCCTGCCCACCGCCAGACCCGGGAGAGCCTCGCCGACCTCGTGGCGGTCGCCATCCGCGACGCGAAGAGCCGGGACGAACTCGCGGGCGTGTGGAAGCAGTTCGAGCGCGACCGCGACGCGGGGCAGTTCCCGGCGCAGGACGTGACCGCCCTCACCGCCGCGTTCCAGGCCGCGGGCAAGCGGTTCCCGAAGCCGGCGGCGACGTGACAGGTTCCCGGCCGCGGTGCCACCTTTAGGGTTCACAACCAACGGAGTGACGACCTGTGACAGAGCGGACACGAACGCACCGGGGCACGGAATACCCGGTGTCTGAAGCGCACCCGGCGGCTGACGCCTTCCCGTGGCTCGGCGAGGACGAGCTGCAGGAGCTGGCCGACGACATCCGGGCGCGGCGCCAAGAGTACAAGGTGGTGCGCCTGCCGGACGGCCGCGTCATCGACGGCCGCAACCGCGAACTCGCATGCCGGGTCGCGGGCATCGAACCGCAGTACCGCACCGAGGACATGACCGACGACGAGGTGATTGAGTTCGTCGTCAGCGCCAACGTCCACCGCCGCAACCTGTCCGCGAGCCAACGCGCGATGGCGGCGGCCGAACTCGCCAACATGAAGCGCGGGGAGCGCAAGGAGCAAATGGGCACCGGTGCCCATTTGACGACCGAAGCCCAGGAAAACAAGACTTCCGTGGCAGAGGCCGCTCAAAAGCTCGACGTTTCGGAGCGGTCGGTTAAGAGCGCCAAGAAGGTCAAGGACAAGGCGCCCGAACTGGTCAACGCGGTCAAGGACGGCGACCTCGACGTGAAGACGGCCGCGAAGGTCGCGGACCTGCCCAAGAAGGAACGCAAGAAGGTCGCGAAGGCGGCGGACCCGAAGAAAGCGGCGAAACTCGCGCTCGCGAAGGCGGACGACGAGAAGCCCGCGCTCAAGATCGTGCCACCCGCGCCCCTTGATGCGTGGGGCATCCCGATTCAGGAGCACGCGGCCGAGGCGTTCGCGGCCGTGCCCAAGTTCAAGGAACTGGTGCAGGCCATTCAGGCCGCGCAGAAGCTGTTCAACGAGGTGACGACGGGGCCGGGCGGCGCGTTCCTGCGCCTGCCGTCCGCGTCGAGCTACCGGCGCGGCAAGAAGGGCGCCGAGGGCGAGTACGCCGACCGGTACGTTCACACCGGACTGGAGCAGGCGCTCCAGCACGTCAAGGCCGCCGCCCCGAAGCAGACCGTGTGCCCGTACCAGTACGCCGAGGCCGAGCACCCGGACGACTGCCGCACCTGCCTCAACCTGAAGTGGACCCCGGAACTGTCCTCGAACGTGCCGCCCGTGTGCATCGACCGGGCGAAGGCCGCGTTCGGGGTCGCGAGCAAGGAGGCCGCGTGAGCAAGTTCAAAGAGCCGGTGTCGCTGGAGGAAGCCCGGTCACGAAGGGCAGCCATCACCGCCACCACCAAAGAGATACAGGCGCTCCTGTCCAACCTCGCCATCGGGAAGGACGGGAGCGGGCAGCGGATCCCACACACGCAAGTGGTGGCCGCCCGTGCCGACGCGCTGCGGGTGCTCCGGGCGCACGAGAACGAGTTGATGTTCGTCCGCAACTGGATCACCACCACCATCGAGAAGCAGACCGCCGAGCGCCAAGCGGAGAAAGAGGAGTGGCGCCGCTGGTCCGTCATCGAGGACGGCGGGAGCCGCATCCACGCGGTGAACGAGGCGATGGAGGCGACGCGCAAGAAGATCGGCGAGTTGGTTCACTACCTCGCGTTCCTCGAGCGCGAGAACTCTGATCTGCGGGCCGAGAACGAGCGGCTCAAAGCGGCGGCGGAAGCGACACAGGAAGCGGACATTCAGTTTTAAGGAGGGGTGATGTTCGACCTTCGGTACTACCAGGAGCGGCTGATTGCGGGCGCCCACAAAGCGTGGGAGAGTCACCAGTCCACCGCCATCATCTCGGCCACCGGCACGGGCAAAACCGAGATGTACATGAGCATGGCGGTGAGCGAGCCGGGCCGCGTGCTCGTGCTCGTCCACCGCGACTACCTCGTCACCCAGCCCATCGAGCGGTTGGAGCGCGCCGGGTTCGATGACGTCGCCGTCGAGAAGGCGGAACTGCGGGCCGAGGACGGGTACAAGCGGAACAAGATTGTGTTCGCGTCGGTATCGAGCATCGGCCCGGAGTCGCAGGCGCGGCGCCTCAACACGTTCGACCCGCAGGGCTTCTCGCTGGTCATCATTGACGAGGGGCACCGCGCCACCTCGCCCACCTACCGCCGCGTACTCGACCACTTCCGAAAGAACCCGCGGCTGAAAATCCTCATCGTGACCGCGACGCCCAACCGCAAGGACGGGGTGGCGCTGCGGAACGTGTGCGAGTCGGTGGCCGGCACCTACGGCCCGTCGCAGGCGATGAGCGAGGGCTGGATCGTCCCGGTGAAGTTCTTCCGCCGCGACGTCGCCAGCCTCGACTTCTCGAACGTGCGGCTCAAGGGCACCGACCTGGACCCCGAGCAGGTGCAGGCGCTGCTGATGCAGGAGAAGCCGCTCCACGAGGTGTGCGCGTCGCTCGCCGAGGACCGCGGCCCGACCATCGTGTTCTGCCCCGAAGTGGCGGTCGCGCGGGCCTACGCGGAGCTGATGAACAACCGCTACCGGCCGGGGCGGTCGGTGATGCTGTACGCCGAGAGTCCCGACGAGGAGCGCGAGGAGGCGGGCAAGAAGCTGGCGCAGGGCGACCTCGATTACATTTTCAACGTGAACCTCTACACGGAGGGCTACGACCTGCCGAACCTGCTGCGGGTCGTGTGGGCGGCGCCCACCGCGTCGCTGGTGCGGTACACGCAGGGCGTCGGCCGCGTGTTCCGCACGCACCCGAGCCTGCGCGGGCTGCTGTGCGGCGGCCCCGAGATGTCGCCCCAGCGCCGGCTGCTCATCGAGCAGTCGCCCAAGCCGTTCGGCATCGTCGTCACCTACTACCCGGTGAACTGCAAGCACGAGCTGTGCGACCCCGTGGACATCCTCGGCGGCGACGACCTGCCGCCCGACGTCAAGGCCGCCGCGAAGCAGGTGCAGGACGAGACCAGCAAGCTCGGCGGGGGCAGCGAGACGGAAGAGGACATCGAGACGGCGAAGGTGTTCTGCGACCTCAAGGCCATCGCCAACCAGAAGCTCCGCGACCTCAAGGCGAAGGCGTCGTTCGCGGACCAGGCGTTCGACCCGATGAGCGGGCGCAAGGGCGTGGGCGGGGTCAAGGAGGTGGCCGACGTCCGCGAGGCGGCGCGGGCCGCGGTCAACACCTGGGGCCGCGGCGACCCGGCCAGCGAGAAGCAGATGAACTGGTTCAAGTGGAAGAAGATCGTCGTGCCGGACGGCATGACCAAGTTTCAGGCGAGCGTGGTGCGCGACCTCGTGGAACTCGGGGTCCACCCGAACAGCGCCCTGATGATGCCGCGCCAGCAGGCGCTCAAGGTCCGCGACGAGATGCGCGGCCGCCAGCAACAAGGGGGAACCGATGACGCTGAGTGAGTTCGTGGACGTCACCAAGCACCGCATCCCGACGGCGCCCGAGTTCGTGGCGCTCGCGCGGGCGCAGAAGTGGACGTTTCAACTGAACGGCGACCGCGCCGCCCTGCTGGTGAAGGACCGCAACGACCCGTTCGCGCGGGCCTTCGCGAAGATGCTCGGCCGCGAGCCGTACCGCACGCGCGTCCTCGAGTACCTCCAGGCCGCGGAACCGGAAATCGTCGCCCGCCCGCAGGTCGCTCGCGAACCCGAGTCGGCGGCCGCCGACCAGGAGGAGGAGAGGTGCGAGACGTGTCAGGCGACGGTGTTCGTCCGGTCCCCGGAGGTGCAGCGGATGTGCTGCATGAAGCAGTGCCCGTACCGGCGCCGGGCGGGGTGATGCTCTGGGACGAACTCGCGGACGCATACGACGCGCTGCGCGCAAGTGAGCGGCACGGTTCGGCCGAAGAGATTGGGACCGCGCGGGAGCGGGTCGAGCGGGCGAAGGACGGGCTGGGCGCTCTCGGGTCGCTGCTCCTCCTGTTCGCCCTGGAGCGCGGCGGGCTGGCGGTGCAACGGACGCTGCGGGGCGTGTTCGCGGCCGACGAGTCCGCGGCCCTGGAGAAGTCCATCAAGGCCGGCAAGCGGGCGACGTGGGCGATTGCCCATCTCGACGCGCTCCAGCAGCGGATACGCGACCTCGAAGAACAGGTCGCGAGACTCACGCCGACGCTGAACGAGCCGCTCAGACTCAGAATCGTGGGGTAGAGACGCGCGGCAGGTTCCCGCGCCAAGTGCAAAAAAAGAAGTGCCGCCGTGGTCCTTTAGCGAGGGAAACCCACGACGGCACAGAGACGCGAAGACGGGTGTAGTATAGCACCCCGCGCCGGGAACTTGCCCGGTCACGTCTTCGCGAACCAATCTCTGAACAGCCCCCGAATGGCAAACCTCCGGTTCCCCGCCGGGTCTGCGGACGCAAGGGGACATGGGTGAACGGCGTTCCCATGACGAGACGCGGACCTACCGCGTAAACGCTGCCGTTTCAGTGGTGGCTCGGACCCGCTAGCCACGCGGGGTTTACCGGCCGGGCGTGACGCCCGGGAGAGACCTACGGGAACTCTCCCCGCAACCTTCGGGTTGCCTCGCTGCGTTGGAACACACGCGGCGGGGTGCTGACGGGAACCGCAGTTGTGCCGGAAACGCTCCGGCTGGCGGACGCTTTTCCTCGTAGCGCCGAGGAACCGGTTCACACCGGTGGTCGGTTCGGGTTCGCACCCCGGGCCGTACATGCGGGCGCGGTACAAGTGCAGCGGGGGACATTGACCCCAACTGCGCACATGGAACCGAGACGCAGCGCGAAAAACATCCCCTGGAGAGAAAGACCCGGGGCATCAAGGGGGCGTGGCGATGGCGAAACGTAAGGAGCGGAACAAGAAGCGTGCGCCGGCGAAATCGCGGTGCCGTGACTGTGGCGCAGAGCAGACGGTGCCGCGGCACGACTACTTCAAAGCCTCGCGCCCGCGGTGCATGGCTTGCGGTGGGTTGCTGGAGTACCTCGGCGGATGGGACGGGACGAGGTCATCGGTTCCAAAGCCGCCAACACCTCCGAAACCGTGGTGACAGGTGGGAAGGTTCCAAGAGTGGTTTTCTTTCCAGGGGGCAACAAAAGGGGGAGCGATGACTGCGAGGGAGTTTGCGGAACTGGTGAAGCGGATGCGCGAGGCGCAGCGGACGTACTTCCGGACGCGGGCCGCGTCGGTGCTCGAGGAGTCGAAGCGGCTGGAGCGCGAGGTGGACGCGGTGGTGTCGGACATCCTCTCGGGGCCGTCTCTATTCGACGGGGAGAGCCAATGAGTCTCACGGTCGTGGTGGTGGTGCCGGGGCTGCGGCTCAAGAGCCTCAACGTGCGGGAGAACCACTTCGCGCGGGCGCGGCGGGTGAGTGAGGAGCGGCTCGCGGTGGCGGCGGCGCTGTCGCAGGTGGGGCCGACCCTGACGGACGCTCTGCGGGGCGCCCCGCGGGTGCTGGTGCGGTTCACGCGGATCGGCGGGCGCCCGCTCGACAGCGACAACTGCGTGGGCGCGTTCAAGGGGTGCCGCGACGAGGTGGCGAAGTGGCTGCGGAAGAGCGACGCGGCCGGGAGCGGGGTGGATTGGGCGATGCCCGTTGCGCAGGAGCCGGGCGCCGGGTACGCGGTGCGGATTGAGCTATCCACGGGGGGCGAGTGACATGGACGAACTCATCGATCTGGCGGAAGCGGCGCGGCGGCTGGGGCGGAACGTGAGCACGGTGCGGGGGTGGGTGGACGAGGGGCGGGTGGCGGTAGCCAAGCGGGTGCCGGCACCCTGCGCAGGGCGCAGGGTGCGGCTGGTGCGGTGGGCGGAGATTGAGTCGTACGCGCGGCGGGTGGGCGGATCGCTGATGTCGCAGGGCGTGCGGGCGGCCCGGAAGCGGAGCAACGACCGCGAGCCGTCGCAGGCCGAAGTCGATGCGCTGGTGGCGGAGGGGTACGCGAATCTGCCGAGCTGGTGGCACTCCGACACGCCGGCGCGCCCGCCGGAACTGACGGTGCCGGTGGCGCGGGTGCCGACGGCGTACCGGCGGCGGGTGGCGGGTGAGTGCGTCGAGGTCGCGCGGGAGGTGCCGTCGTGACCATCGTACTCCGCGAGGTGGTGCCCGCGACCACGCACAACCTCGGCTCCTGCGGGCGGTGCCGGGTGTCGCTGTGCGAGATTGTGGCGTTCCTGGGCGGCGGGGGCGCGCTGAAGGTGGTGTGGCTGCCGCGTGTGGTGGAACTGGGGAGGGCTGCGGCGTGAGTGTGACCGACGTACTCGAAGGCCGGGCGTCGTGGGCATGCGTGGCGAGCCGGGCGGAGGACTTCCTCGCCGCCCTGCCCGATGACTCGGTGGACCTGCTCGTGACCTCGCCGCCCTACGAGCGGGCGCGGACCTACTCGCTCGCGGACCGACTGCCGGCCGGTCAGGAGTGGGTGGATTGGATGGTGCGCATCGTGACCGCGGCGGCGCCGAAGGTGAAGGGGTTGATTGCCGTGAACTGTGAGGGGCAGACGCGGAATTACCGGTACTCGTGCGCCCCGTTCCTGTTGGTCGCGGACCTTCACCGGGCGGGGTTCAACCTGCGGAAGCCCGCCGTGTTCCACCGCGTCGGCATTCCCGGTTCGGGCGGCCCCGACTGGCTGCGGAACGATTGGGAACCCGTCGTGTGCGTCACGCGGCAGGGGCGGTTGCCGTGGTCGTGCCCGACGGCGGAGGGCAGGCCGCCCAAGTACGGACCAGGCGGCAAGATTACACACCGGATGAGAGACGGCAAGCGAATTCACGAGCGAGTCTTCAAGGACCACCCGGGCAAATCTGCTGGGGCGAAAGAAATGCAAGGATACACGGCGCCCGAGATCGCCAACCCGGGAAACGTGTTATCTCTCGCGGTTGGAGGCGGGCGCATGGGGCACGAGTTGGCAAACGAGAACGAGGCGCCGTTCCCCCTGAAGCTCGCGGCGTTCTTCGTCAAGTCCTTCTGTCCGCCGGGTGGGGTAGTCGCGGACTGCTTTAGCGGGAGCGGCACGACCTGCCACGCGGCCGTGGAGAGCGGGCGGCGGTTCGTGGGGTGCGACATCCGCGAGAGCCAAGTCGAACTGTGCAAGCGGCGGCTCGCGACGGTAACACCGAGTCTGTTCGAGGGGGCGGCATGAACACGAGAGAGATGCTTTTGAGAGCGGTGCTGGAGAACCCCGCCGAGGACACGGTGCGCCTGATGTACGCGGACGAGATTCAGGAGGACGAGCCGGAGCGGGCGGAGTTCATTCGGGTGCAGGTGAAGATCGCCCGGACCCCGCCCGAGCAGATGAGATGCGCGAAGAACAACGTCGGCACGCTGCTTTCCCACGCGGGCGGGTACTTGCTGTTTACGCCCCGGTGCCGGTGCGCGGCGTGCAGTCTCGCCCGCCGGGAGTACAAGTTGTCGCACCGATACGTCGTCTGGGATTGGTGCCGGGGCACCCCCGCGGGGTCGCGGCCGGTTTACATCCGGGGTTTCGTGTCCGAGATTCACCTGCCCTGTGCGGCGTTCATGGCGCACGCGGAAGCCATCTTCCGGGCGCACCCGGTTGTTTCCGTTGTCCTATCCGATGTGCGGCTGATGCAGAGTGAGTACGTCAACCACTTAGACCCGTGGACGTTCGCCGGGCTGGGGCTGTCGGAGCGACTGTATTCGCTGTCGGGCTGGAAGTGGTGGCACCCCACGAAGGAAGCGGCGAGCGACTACCTGAGTGCCCGGTGCGTGGCCTACGGGCGCGAGAAGGCCGGGCTGACGGGGGTGGCGGCATGACCGGGCGCGGCGGGATCGGGCTGTTGCGCCTCCGGGCGCGGGCGCTGCTGCGGCGGCACCCGCGGGGCGCGCTGAGCCACCCGTGGTTCGACGTGCGGCGCGGGAACGGGTGTTGGCTCTACACACTGAGGGAGGGGCAGGGATGACCACGGACACGGAACGGGCGGAGCCGATGGCGGTGGTGGTCAGGCGCCACGCGCTGCGGGTACTGAGCCAGTGCGGGGGCAACAAGGCGAAGGCCGCGGAGTGCCTCGGGGTGAACCTGAAAACGGTCTACAATTGGCTAGAACGTTGGGAAGCGGCGGGTCTGGTGCGCGAGGAGGGCGGGCAATGGCTGGAGCGATGAGCGACGAGGAGCGGGCGGTTGACGAGTTCCTGCGCGGGAAGGAGCCGTACATCTCGCCCAACGGCAAGGCGTGGTGGGACTGGCACGACAGCGCCCGGTCCTACCTGTATGCCGAGGTGATGCGGCGCCTGGAGGGGGGCCGGGGCGATTGGCTGATGCGGCGGTACAACTCGCGGCGCGAGGCGATGGCGGCGGCACGGGCGGCGGTGCTGCGGTGCATCCAGGAGGGGGAGTTGTGACCGATGACGAACGTGCGCTGCGTTTGGCGGTCGCGGCGCACCCGGAGGAGCAGGCGCCGCGGGACATGCTGCGCGACCTGTGGGACGAGCAGGGCGACCCGCGGGGCGAGTTCGCGCGGGCGCAGGAGGAGTTACTCGCGCGGGGGTATCCGTCCCCGAACGACGAGCGGACGCACGAACTGGCGGTGCGCGAGCGTGACCTCCTTGCGGCGCACGAGCGGGCGTTCCGGTGCGTGCCGTGCGACGTGTGCGCGTTCCTGAAGCCGGGCGCGTCGCTGCGTCAGGACTGCCCGGCGTGTGACGGCACGGGCGACGTGGGCGGGCTGGAGCGCCTGCGCGTGCCCGAGAACAGCGGTGAGAGCATCTACCGCCACCCCGTCACCTGGGAGCGCGGCCATGTGGTCGCGGTGCGGTGCGAGTTGGGGGAGGTGGTGGAACTGGAAGACTCCGAGGGCACAATCGGCAGGTGGGAACGCTGGCAACCGACCCCCTGGGCGCTGGCGGTCTGCCGGTGGCACCCGGTGCGGGCGTTCGAGGTGACGGACCGGAGGCCACTGCGCCGGGTGCTGGATGCGGGGCACGAGGAATGGGGCTGGAGTCGTCCGGCCGGCCCGAATGTCGAACTGTATGAGTTGCCGGAGCCTGTGTTCGAGACGCTCGACGGCGGGCGAGCATGGTCGTTCATGTGGCGGGTCTACGACGGCGAGCAGGAAGCCCGCGACGCATTGCACCGGCGCCTTGCCGCGTTCGTGCGCGCAAGTTCTGCCGGGGTTGTGCCGATAAAGAACTTGTGATGCTGTAGTACCGGGGTGCGGCATGACGCTGGAAGAGCAGTTGAAGGCGGTGGCCGAGGCGAACGACGAGTTGGAGCGGCAGAACGAGCGGCTCAAGGCGGCGCTGAGGCCGTTCGCGGAAGCGGCGAAGGGGTGGCACGCGAACTTCGACCACTTGGGACTGGACGAAATCCAGAACGACAACGACTGCCCGACCGTGGGCGACTGCCGGCGGGCGGCGGACCTGCTCGCGGAACTGGAGGGCGTGCAGGTTCCCGGCGGGGGTGCGAAGGTGGTAGCATGTCCGAGTCTGCCCCCAAGTTGAAGAAACTGACGCTCAAGCAGCGGCGGTTCGTTGAGGAGTACGCCGGCGACCCGAACGGGGTGCAGGCGTACTTCCGCGCGTTCGGCCGCAACAAGTCCGACGGCAAGCCGCGCAGTTACGATTGTGCCAGCGAGCAGGCGCGCCGGCTGCTTGAAAAACCAGAGGTTCAGGCGGAACTGGCAAGGGCGCAAGAGGCGTGGCAACTGCGGGTGGGGGTCAACAAAGAGCGGGTGCTGTCCGAATTGGCTGCCGTGGCGTTTGCGGACCCTGATGACGTTTACGAGGCCGACGACGACAACGGGGGGTTGCCGCGCCCGCGGTCGTGGCGCGACGTGTCGCCGGCCGCGCGCAAGGCGATTCAGTCGGTGAAGGTGAAGCGGAAGCGGCTGGCGAGCGACAGCGACGAGACCGCGTGGGAGGTCGAGGAGCTGGAGTACCGGTTCCACCCCAAGCTCGACGCGCTCGACAAGTTGTGCAAGCGGCTGGGGCTGTTCGTTGCAGAAGACGCGGGCGACAAGCCCGCCGGGGTGCCCGTTGAACTCCTTACCCGACTGCTCGCGCTTGCTGGCCGCGCTCAGCCCATCGGACCTGTCGCTCCTCAAAACGGCGTCGCCGTGGGTGCCGAACCCGGGGCCGCAGAGCCACGCCTACCTGAGTGACGCGGACGAACTGTATTTCGGGGGCGCCGCGGGCGGGGGCAAGTCGTTTCTGGTCATCGGGCTGGCGCTCACCGCGCACCGCAACTCGCTCATCCTGCGCCGCACCGCGAAGGACTCCAAGTCACTTTCCAAAGCACTTCAAGGGCTGAACTACGGGTCGTGGAAGTGGGTCGGGAACGGGGGCGAGTTGCGCACCCCGGACGGGCGCACGGTCGAGGTGGGCGGGTGCCAGCACGAGAGTGACAAGGAAGGCTATCAGGGTCAGGCGCACGACCTGAAGGGCTTTGACGAACTGCCGCAGTTCTTGGAGTCGCAGTACACGTTCATTATCGGCTGGAACCGGCCGCTGGACCCGCGGCGGCACCCGGACCAGCGGTGCCGGGTGGTGGGCGCGGGCAACCCGCCGACGAACCCCGAGGGCGAGTGGGTGCTGCGGCGGTGGGGGCCGTGGCTGGACCCCGGGCACGCGCACAAGGCGTGCCCGGGCGAACTGCGGTGGTTCACGACCATCGACGGCGAAGACATCGCGTGCGAGGACGGGCGCCCGTTCAAGTCCAACGGCAAAGCCTACACGCCCCGCTCCCGGACCTTCATCCCGGCCCGGCTCGAGGACAACCCCGACCTGATGCGGACGGGGTACGCGGCGACCCTCGAAGCGATGCCGGAGCCGCTGCGGTCGATGCTCCGACACGGGGACATGCTCGCCGCTCGCCAGGACGACGCATGGCAGCTCATCCCGACAAAGTGGGTGGTGATGGCTCAGCGGCGGTGGGCGGAACGGAAGGCGGCGGGGTGGGGCGAGGTGTCGGCGGTGGGGGTGGACCCGGCGCGCGGGGGGAAGGACGCGACGGCGCTGGCCGTGCGGCACGGGCTGAGCGTCAGCGCGATTATCAAGAAGAAGGGGAGCGAGACCCCGGACGGGCAGAGCGTGGTCAATATGTTCCTGCCCTTCGGCAAGGTGCCGGTGAACGTGGACGCCATCGGCATCGGGGCGTCGGCCGTGGACGTGGCGAAGGCGATGGCGCTGACGAACGTGAACGCGATAGTGGTGAGTAACGCGAGCCACTGGCGCGACCCGAAACTTCCTCAACTCAAGTTCGCGAACGTCCGAAGCGCTATGATGTGGCGGGTGCGCAGCCTGCTGGACCCCGAGGGCGGTCCGCCTGAGACGCGGCTAGCACTGCCGCCGGAACCGGAACTGCTGGGCGACCTGACGGCGCCGCGGTACGCGCTGCGGGTGGGCGGGGTGCAGGTGGAGAGCAAGGACGACGTGCGGGAGCGCATCGGGCGCTCGACGGACCTGGGGGACGCGGTGGCGCTGTCGGTGTGGGAGCGGCCCGCGCCGGCGTTCGCGCTGGTCGAACTCGGAGGGGGTGGGCGATGACACGGGACGAGATGCGGGAAGAGTTCCTGAAGGCGCTGGCGTGGCGCGTGCGGTACTGGCTGTACGAGGAGCGGGCGGTCACGCCGCAGCAGAAGCTCGAAGGGCTGGCGTTCGGGTTTCTGACGATACTCGACGGGTGCTGCCTCGACCTGCCGGCGTTCAGTTTGATACCCCGCACCGACGAGGACGGGTGGGCGAAGGAGGACATCGGGGGCGCGCTGCACGAGCAGTGGCACCGGGTCATGCGCGCGGTCAACCGCGAGGGCACGGAGGCGCAGACATGACGGCCGCGGCGCTGATGGCGGTAATCTGGGTGTGCAGTGTGCTGCCCCTTCTGGGGCTGATGCTGCTCATGTTCCGCGCGATGTGCCGGGCGTCGGACGAGGCGCTGCGGCTGCGCATCGAACTGCTCAAGCGGGACAACAGGGAGGGTGCGCCCCGTGAGTGACGGCGACTGACCTTGCGCCCGGCGCCGGCGTGGGGTAGAGTGCGGGTAGCACTAGCGAACGCGGTAGCCGTACCCAACCGGCTAGGGAACAAGGAATCGACCGCGCCGCGAACGGTTCGGCTGCGCCGGGCCAAGTGCCGACTGCGGGAGTAGCTCAACAGTAGAGCGGCCCGTCCACTGCGGGCGGGCGACACGTCGGGGCGCGACTCATCACCGCCGCCCGTCGGACGGACCCCTGGCTGATGACCTCGGGTAGTAGAGCGTGCAACTCCTCTCTCCTGCACTGTACCCCTCCGGCGGATAGCATCCCCGGACCGACACCCCCGGCACACGTCCGGGGGTGTCTCTTTTCCCCGCCGGGCAGGTTCCCCCGCCCCCTGCCATGCTGTCAGCATGGCGAACACCACCCACCCCCTCGCGCTGCGCCTGCTCGCCGGCGACCCGCGGGCGACCCCCGGACCCGAGCAGCGGCAGCAGGCGGCGCTCGCGCAGGCCGTGCTGGAGCGCGACCCGCCGGGTTGGTGGGCCGCAGATAAATACGAGCAGACATCGCACCTCAAAGGGATGGTCGCCATCTCTGCGAAGGCGTACCTCGACGCCATCGCGGGGGCGAAAATCTGCGTCCTCGAAAAGAAGATTGCCAAGAAGTTCGAGAAGAGCGCGGGGAGCGGCAACTACTCCAATGACGAGGAGTATGAATCCATCGACCCCGACCACCCGCTCGCGCGCGTGGTCGAAGAGCCGGGCGGACCGAACGGCGAATGGAACATCAACCAAGAACTCGAGTACCTCACGCTTCAGCACCTGCTCACGGGCGACGCGCCGGCCTGGACGCCGGTCAACGACGCCGGCAAGCCGGTGCGGTTCTTCGCGCTGGTCAGCGCCCTCGTGCAGCCCCTGTTCGCGATGGGGATTAACGAGCAGTACCCGAACGGCGCCTACCGGCTCATGCCCTACGGCGGGGGCAGTTATTTCAGCATGGCGGGGATGCTCGCGGCGGGCGCGATTCTGCCCGCGGAAGAGGTCAAGCGGCTGCGGGAGATGCACCCGTGGGCGCGCAACCTCGGCATGAGTCGGTTGCAATCCGGGGCGAAGGAAGTGGACGTGCTCGAGGCGATTACCGCGAGCCGGTGGAGCTACTTCGATTCCGGCTTGCAACTCGACACGGTGGTGAACCTGCCGGGCGCGGACCAGCCGACCGTCGAGCAGTTCCAGCGCCAACTCGTGCAGACGCACGGGGGCGCGCGCAACGCCCGGAAGGTGCTGGTGTGGGGCGGCAGTGGCATGGACGGCGCGGGCAACAAGAGCGGCGTGAGCCAGCTCGGGCCGCCGGTGCGCGAGATGGACTACGGCACGAGCTACGACCAAGCCGCGGGCGTGGTGCTGGCGTTCTACCGGGTGCCGAAGTCGGCCGCGGGTCTGACCAGCGCCACCAACTACAGCGGGCTGTACGCCGAGAAGCAGCAGTTGCGCGAGTACGGTCTCGCGCCGTACTTCCTGCGGCTGTCGAACTTCCTCAGTCAGTCCCTTGCGCGCCCGTGGTGCGAGCGCCCGGGGCAGTACAAGATTGAGGTCGAACTGCCGCCACTGGGCGACTCGGAGCAGGAGGAGAAGCAACTCCAGTTCGACGTCCAGCAGGGGCTGCTGACGTACAACCAAGCCCTCAAACTGCGCAACCGGAAGCCGGTCAAGGACGGCGACGTGCCGGTGTCGATTTATCTCGCGAAGCTCCAGCAGGAAGCGCAGCCCCAACCGGACCCGTCCCAGATGCCGCCGGGCGCCCCGGGCGAAGCCGACCCGCTCGCGGCGCTCCTGGGTGGCGACACGCCGACGGGCGGGGCGGTGCCGAAGCCGGCGAACCCCGACGCGGAGGGGAGCCGGCCGCCGGTGGCGCAGAAGGCGATGAGTACGACGAGCGACCCCGACGGCGGGTTCCTGGTGCCGCCCCCGGGCGGGCGCAAGTCGCCGGTGCCGAAGCGCCGAAAGAAACTGAGCGAGTTGCGGCACGAGGTGTTGAAGGCACTGGAGGGGTGAACAAGTGAGCGCGTACCGAGAGTGGCGGGCGGTGGCGTTCGCGCCCCCGCCGGACACGGCCTTGATGGAGTACGCCGAGTACGCACACCACCCGAGCCGGTGGGCGCGTGCGGTCGTGCTGTGCCGCGGTGCGGTTTGGCGCGGCGGGCGGCGCCTCGCGGCATACGTCGAGGTCGCGGAAGCCGACGTGCCCGGCGCTCGCGCGCAGCTAGTCGCCAAGTTCGCGGCGGGCGACTGGTTCGACGTGACCACGGGCGGACCGGACACGGAATCGGCTCTGCCGACGCAGCACCGCGCGCCCGTGGTCGTCCAGTAACACCGTCTCCGAGGGCTGACCGTGCTCGACACTGACGACCTGTACACCGCGGACGAGGTGCGGGAAGAGCTGACCGCGACCGCCCGGGACGCCTACCTAAAGGGGCAGGCTTCCGAGCGGCGGCGCGTGACGGACCTGTTCCGGTTCGCGGTCCTGGCGAACGGCAGCGGCGCCAAAATGCTCAAGGCGCTCGAAGCGCTGGACGGGCGCGCTGTCGATGACGAGCCGGAACCCGAGCCGGCGCCGGACCCGGTGTTCAGCCCCGACGACGACGCGGACGACACCGACACATGGACGGACGGGGACGAGGCGGCGCTGCTGCTCGCGGCGATTGACGAGACCCAGCACGCCATTGCCGAGGGCGACGACCCGCAGCCGGTGCTGGACGCGCTGTACTCGCGCCGGGGCACGATTCAGAAGGCGGGCAAGTACGACGAGGACAAGCACCCGCGCGACGACCAGCAGTTGGCAGACGAAATGTGGGCTGAAATGGAGGCGTTTTCGTGAACGATTCATCGCGCGAAAACGTCTATAAAACGAGTGGCGAGGCGCTACCAACGCCTCGCCACTCTGAACACACCGTCCTTTGTGGAGGAGCGGCATGTCTGCCCGCCTTTCTATCGCATTGCGCGACGACGTTCTACGGAAATCCGCTACGCTTCGACTGCTTGCCGGCTGCGAACGCGGCTCCGGCACGGGGTGCTGGCTGTGGCAGAAGGCAACCAATGATCGCGGGTACGCGGTGCTCCGCGTGTTCAAGAGGCCGCACGGGTCGAGTCTCGCCTCCCGCGTGAGTTTCACATTGTTCCGCGCCGAGGTTCCGGATGAAGCGTTCGTGTGCCACCGGTGCGACACGCCGGCGTGCGTCAACCCGATGCACCTGTTCATCGGGACGCAGCAAGACAACATGACCGACATGAAGCGCAAGGGTCGGCAGCGCAGCTTGTGCGGCGATGACTCCCCCTTCAGCAAGGTCACGGCGGAAGACGTGATTGAGATTCGGCGGCGGTACGGGCAAGGCGATGCGCCGCTACAGATCGCGAAAGATCACGGACTGACCTACAACGCGGTACGGATGATAGCGGTTGGCGAGAACTGGAAGCACATCCCCGGTGCGTGCGCCCGCCGGGGGTACAGGAAAAAGCACAAGTTACTGACCGACGCGCAACTGCGAGAGGCGAGCGGCCTCCAACGCCAAGGCCATACATATGCTTCCTTGGCGCAACAGCACGGCGTTACGCACAACGTCATGTATCAGCGATTACTGCAGTGGCGAAAGAGGGCAAGCGGACATGGAAACGACACTGGTCCCGAAGGCGCTATTTAAGGCGTTCGTCCGTGAAGCCTTTGATGCGCAATACGCCGCGCTCGCCGCAATCGCAGACGGCACACTGCGCCGCGGCGCCCTGCAAGCTTTGATTCAGAAGGCCGGCAGGTACAACCCCGAAGACCACCCTCGTTCGGATGACGGCAGATTCGTCAGCAAGACCGCGATTGCCGCGGCGAAGGGCGACCCCGCGAAGGCGAAGGAACTCAAGGACAAGGTGACGGACCCGGCGCAGCGCAAGAAGCTCGACGCCGCGCTCGCGGACAAGAGCGGCGCGTTCCTGCCCGCGAAAGACCAAGCCAAGCAGCGCACCGCGGAGAAGCGGGAGGCGGTGCGCGCCAACCGCAAGACGGCGATGGAGTTGGTCAACAAGATTCGGGACCAGCACGCCCGCGGCGACGGGGTCAGCGCCGACGACCTGCACGCTCTGATTCCGCACCTGTCCACGATGACCCACGACGAGCTATCGAACGTGCGAACGCAGTTGTTCCGCATGGGTGCGCAGTTCGGGGGCACGCGGCGGCTGCAGGAGCGGGCGAACAAACTCGGCGAGTGGGCGCGCAAGGCGGCCCTCGACGCGCGCATGAACGAGCAGGGGTTCAGCGAGAGCGAGAAGGAGCAGGGCAAGGAGGCGGTCGGGGCGAAGCCGAAGGAGGAGCCGCCCGCGGAACCGGTAGCGGAAGCAGTGGCAGAGCCAGCAGCGCCCAAGCAGCCGCACGAGATGACGGAAGAGGAGTTTGCAACCGCGAACCCCAACCTGCCGCCCCGCATTGCTTCGCGCGAATGGCGAATGGCGATGCAGGAGGCGGCCGAAGCGGGTAAGCCGGTAGCCCCGCAGTTCTTCGAGGACTACCCCTCCTTGAAACCGTCGTGGATGCAGCGCGACCCCGACATCTTGGGGCGCACCTACGATTACGTCGCAAACCAGTACGCCGACAACGAATACAAGCGGCGCCGAGATGCGGCTATCGACATGGCGAAGGCAGCCGGGCGCGGGCCGTACCACACTCGCAACAAGAAAGAAGAGGCGGCGAAACAGGCTCTAGCCGAAGCCGAGAAGGTCAACCCCGAGAACCTCGACGCGGACCGCGACGCGATTAAGGCACTGAAGAACGAAGGCGTTCGGCACCACCACAAGCGTGACGTTGAGCGCGCACTCGCAGCCGGCAAGCCCGTGCCCCCCGAGGTGCTCGCGGACTACCCCGACCTCGCGCCCGCCGGGGCGAAGCCGAAGGAGGAGCCGCCCGCGGAACCACAAAGCCCGGCCGAGTTGGAATCGCTCGGCAAAGAGTTGGACGCCGCGTATGCGGCAACCCGCAACCCCCCGGAGGGTGCAGATTACACAGCGCTGCGTGCAAAGCGGGACGAACTAGAGCAGCAATACCTCGCTGCAAAGCAACGACTCGGAGCCGAATCGCCTGATGATAACACTGATGCGAACCGCACCCCCGAACTCGCGAAGCAACCGGTAAACGAGTTGACGCCGCAGCAAGCGAAAGCGGGCGGCTGGTCGCCAATTGCAGACGCCAACCGGGACGGCAAACTGGTCGTCCACGCATACCGTTCTGCGGCTCAGGTGCGAGCCGCGAAATTACGCGCGACCACGGGGCGCGAAGTCGCGGTCATGAAGAACCCGGACGGTGGTCCGGGGTACATTACTCTCCAGCGCGATGTGCCCCCGAAGGAGGAGCAGACCCCCGCCCCCGACCTCGCGCCCGCCGGGGCGCAGCCGGCAGCCGCACCGGGCAGCCCCGCCGCGCCGCCCCTGGAGCGCCGGGCGGACGGCAAGGCGGTCGCGCCCGACCCGCAATCGCCCGCAGTTCAGGCGGTCC
>ERZ869925.416-NODE-416-length-32369-cov-6.305069_pt1 | contig 32369 bp, 40 predicted proteins | sample MGYA00579311_ERZ869925 | MGnify/ENA primary metagenome ERZ869925 (study PRJEB32216, sample SAMN09231817) | wastewater metagenome | place: USA: Maryland | collected 2016-07-30 | study: EMG produced TPA metagenomics assembly of the PRJNA472060 data set (Reclaimed...
GTCCTCAGCGGGCCACGCGGCGCGGAAGGCGCGCGCCCACGCCTCCGTCGCGAGGGTTGCGATCCGCGTGTCGCGGAGCTTCTCGGTGTCCGCGATCCCGAGCTGCGAAGCGGCCTCGATTCGTCCGGCCTCCCCGGCGTAGTCGGGCACCACGTCGGAGCGGAGAGCGCGCGCGGTCTCGGGGGTGAGGGCGTCGTACTCGATCTCGGCCGCGGTCTCGCCGGCCACCTCGCAGCGAGCGAGGATCGCGGCGATCGTGGCCTTCGGGGTGCGGCGTCCCTCGGAGGCGCGAGCGCCGGCTTGGAGGACCGCGTAGGGCGTGACGTCGCCGCGGGCGGCCATGCTCGCGCGGAGACGGGGGAGCGGGTCGGCGATGGCCTGAAGCTCGGAAGCGGTGATGGTCGCGCGGGTCATCATGGTCTCTCGTTTCCTTCCCCGGCTCTGCGCCGGCAAAGAAGACATTAGGTCATGCTGCCGCGGTTGTCCACTTTTTCTATCAACGCCCCCGATCTTTTCCAGAAAACCCTCGGTTTCGAGGGTTCTGCGGAGTGACCGAAAACCGGTTTTCGGTCACTCCAGCGTGACGTACGGGAGCGAGGTGCGGAGCGTCTGGCCGGGGGCCGGGAGGACGTCGCCGGCCGGCTCCAGGAGGCTCCCCTCGCCGGTGACGAGGCCCGCGCTCCGGTAGCGCCGGAGGAGCGCGAGGAGGGCACCGCGTTCGAGCGCGGTCCCCACCGGGAGGGAGTTGACGAACTCCACCACCGCGCGGCGCACCAGCTCGCCGAGGACCGCGGTGTCGACGCCCGCGGAGAACGCCAGCCGGAGGCGCACGGGGACGATCGTCGGCAGGCCCGCGAGCACGACGACCTGCGTCCCGGCCGGGCGCCACTCGTACATCGCGCGGTCGACGGCGCGGGCGAGCGCGGCGTTCGCGATGCCGGAGCCGTCCGCGATGTAGAGCTGCACGCACCGCGCGGGGACGGGCGTCGCCACGCCGAGCGAGCGGTAGCTCCCAAGCTCGTAGAAGATCGGGCCGTACATCTCCGCCGCCATCGCGGACGAGACGCCTGGCACACCGGTCGCGCCGGTCTCGATCGCGCCGATGGTCCCGCGCCGCGCGTTGCGGATGATCTTGCGGGCGCGCTCACGGAAGACGTCGTCCTCCTCGCGCGGCTCGCCGCCGGCCGCGGGCGCGGGGTTGTCCACGCGCAGGCTCGGGTCGAAGAGGAGGTTCGGCTGCACGACACGGTTGATCGCGTGCGCGCCCACCTGGAACTCCCGGCCCGCCTGCACGGCGCGGGCGTCGCACGTGGCCGACAGCCCGCTCGCGGAGAGCGTCGCCTGCGAGGTCGTGACGTACTCGGCCCCGGGCGCTGCGACGCGCGTCCCGACGTCCACAGCGCCGGCACCGAGGGTCGCGGCGGGCCGGCTGAACGAGAGCGTCACGAGCGCCGGGGACGCGCCCTTGCGGTACTCCTGGAGTCGGTCGCGGACCCACCGGTCGAGGTCTTCGCCCTCAGCGTTTTCGAGGGAGTGCGCGGCCCACTGCGCGGCGATCTGCGCGACGAGGAGCGAGCCGGGGCCGGAGGCGACGGAGCCCACGAAGAGGTTCGCGTCGGAGCCGAGCACGTCCACCGCGCCGGGGTCGATGCGCCGCGCCCGGCTGTAGAAGTAGGTCCGGCCGGCGGCCAAAAGATCCAAACGACTCGGGAGGGCCACGGGTCGAAGGTCTCACGCCGCGAGCGGAGTTGCGAAGGCGAACTCCTGTGAGAAGCGCGTACGCACCGCGAGCCGCAGCTCCCAGGCGTTCGACGCCACCTGGCGCAGCGTCGCGCTCGCGTCCGCCACCTCCGGCTCCGCCTTCGCCTGCTGCGCCGCGAGCCGGATCAACTCCGCCCGCGCGTTCGGAGTCGCGAGCTTCTTCACGAGCCCGCGGAGCCCCGCGCCGTAGTCCTTCCCGAGGTGCGCGTAAGCCCCCGGCTCCGCGAACAGGCGCCGGAGGATGCGCTTGATCAAGCTCTGGATCCCCTGGTCGAACGCGAAGTCGCCGGTCGCATCCACCGCGTAGGACCCGAGCAGCGCCCCGGACGCGCGCGCCGCGAGGGTCGCAGCCTCGGTCTGCGGGAGCGCGATGTCTGCTCCGATGGCGAGTGCCCCGCTGGCGGCGTCCCGCGGCACCTTGCCGGCCCTCACGCCGAGGAAGGACGCGGAGGTCGCCGTCGGGTCGATGGGCACGCCGGAGGCCCCGTAGACGCCGTGCGCGACGGCGAGGTAGCGGGCGGGGAAGTGCGTCAGCGGGCGGTCGAGCCAGAGGTCGAGCGCGGTCCCGCCTCCCCCGCCGCGGTCCACCCTCCCGACGAGCACGGGGCGTGCGGGCTCGTCGTCGAACCCGACAGTCCCGACGACGGGGGTCACCGCGTACAGGGACCGCCGCGAGCCGTCCCGCGGGGAGCCGGTGCGGTCGTACAGGACCGCGGAGTCGAACGTGAGGCGCACGAGGTTCTCGCGGATCGCGCTCGCGGAGAGCAGGCGCGGCGCGTCCTCGCCGGAGCCCCACGGCGTCGAGCCCCACGCGCCGGAGCCCCACCCGCTCACGCGCTGAACCTCAGCATCGCGACGAGGACGAAGTTCGCATCCACCGCGCTCCCGGTGACGTCGCCGCGCTCGACGACGCAGCCGGTGGTCGAGCGTGAGGTGACGACGCACGAGCCGCCGGTGGCCCCGATCGGGAGCGCGAACGCGGCGTAGAGGGCGTCGGGGAAGTTCTTCGTGAAGGTCACGGTCACGACCCCCTGCGCGGTGCGCGTGGCGGTCCCGATCCCCACGTCGCGCAGGACGGACGCGCCCGCGCCGGTGAGCTGCACGATGCCGACCGCGACTGCGCGCCGGGAGTAGAGGGCGCGGATGATCGCGAACCACCGCGCCATCGTTCGAGCCCACCCTTCGGTGTTGCCGGCGGGGTCGATGAGGTCGGCGACGTTGTGCTCCAGGCGCTCGGAGAACCCGGGCTCGCGCGCCGGCAGTTCCTCCTCGTCCGCGTTGACCGGGCCGAGCAGCGGGTCTCCGGTGAGGCCCGCGTAGAACGTGAAGTCGAAGACGTCCTCCGGGGAGGCCCCGAGGCCCGCGCCGGAGTCGACCGTGAGCCGACCCGCGTAGTTACCCGGGAGGTCGATCGGGGAGAGCGAGGTCGAGCTGCTCGTCGGCGCGGAGAGCACCGCGGCGGACCGTGTCTCGGCCAGCACGTCGACCGCCACCGCGCGGAGGGACCACCGATAATCGGTGAAGGGCCCGCCGCCGGCCGTCAGCGTGACGGACACCCCGGTCACGAGGTCTTCCCGGGCCTCCCCCGCTACGCCCGCGGGAGCGCCGGCCTGGTCGATCGTGACGGTGGCTGCCATGTCCCCGGCAGCCTATCGGGCCGGGGTCCGCGCCGCTACGGTGGGCCCATGAGCACGTACTATCTCGTCAACTCTGTCCGACTCGGAACCAAGCGCCTCTCCCCCGGGGCGCTCATCAACAGCGACTACGACGACGTCGCGGGCATCCAAGCCGCGGGCGGCCTCCTTATCGCGAGCAGCGACACCACGATCGCGACGGCCGCGGGCATCGCGACGCAGCTCGTCCTCCACGGCAACTTCAACGAGGCGCTCGGCGTCATGCTCGCCGCCGCCACGAAGAGCGGCGCAGGGGACGACCTCGCGGTCGACCTCGCGAGCACCGCGACCGGCAAGGGCGCCAGCACCGTCGGGATCTTCGACAACGCCGGGCTTTTCACCGCGACCGAAGTGGAGTCGGCGCTCGCGGAGGTGAAAGCCATCGCGGACGCGGCTGTCGGCGTGGTGAAGCGCACGGTCACGGTCGGGCACGCCGACCTGACGAACGCCGTGAACGGCACCGCGCAGAGCATCAACATCGGCGCGACGCTCCCCGCGAACGCGCGGATCGCCTACGTGGACGTGCGAGCGCTCACCCCGTTCACCGGCGGGAGCGCGAGCGCGGTGACGCTCATGGTCGGCTCCTCCGGCGACCTCGACGCGATCATCGCCTCCTCCGATGTCTTCGCTGCGGCGGTCGACGGCGGACCGAGCACCCTCGTCCGGGGCATCCGTCCGAACAAGATGTTCGTGACCATCGGCGCTCAGCTCCTCGCGACGTTCACCCCGGATGGCGGCCACACCTTGGACGGCCTCACCGCGGGCTCCGTCATCGTGGACGTCTGGTACTTCGTCGGCGCCTGAAGTCTTTCGTGACGTGAGCGAAAGTCGACTTTCGCTCGTGTCACCCCGGGTACTCCGGATCCTTCTCCAACCCCAGATCGCCGGTCCTCCCCCCGCCGTCCCCGACCTCGTCCGCGATCGACTTCGCGAGGTCGCAGATCGACGGCAGGGGCGGGAGCGCCCACGCGGGCGGGAAGCCGAAGTCGAGCGTCGGGAGCGCGAAGCTAGGCGGGAAGGCCGGGAGTCCCGGAAGCGCGAAGCCGCACACCGAGATCCCGGGCGGGGTGGGCGCGAAGGAGGCCGCGGCTGCGGTCGCGTCCTGCGCGCTCGGGGCCGGGGAGTCGGGGATCGGCGGGCTGCCCATGGGAGGGAAGATACCGCATGACCGAAGCCCGACTCGCGCAGCCGAAGAAGCGGAGGAGCCCGAAGCGCGACCTCGAAGTGCCGCGCCCCTGGTTGAAGTTCGTCGGGGGAAAAACACGCCTCCTCCCCGAGCTGTGCAAGCGGCTCCCCGCGAAGTTTGGCCGGTACCACGAGCTTTTCGTCGGGGGCGGCGCGCTCTTCTGGCACCTTCAACGCGAGGGCCTGCTCAAGGGCGGGGCGGTCCTGAACGACTCGAACGAGCGGCTCATCAGGGCGTATCGCGGGATCCGTGACCACGTTGGCCTCGTGGTCGAGCTGCTCCAGCACTTCAAAGCGGACCACTCGAAGACGCACTTCTACCGCACGCGTGAAGCCTTCAAGGACGAGGCGTTCCCGCCGCACTACATGGCCGCGTGGCTCATCTACATGAACAAGACGTGCTTCAACGGGCTCTACCGAGTGAACCAGAAAGGCGAGTTCAACGTGTCCTTCGGCGACTACAAGGACCCGAAGATCCTCGACGAGGAGAACCTCCGCGCGTGCTCCCGCGCGCTGCAAGAGGTCGAGATCCGCTGCGGCGACTTCGCGGTCGAGACGGGGGTCCTCCCGGGCGACCTTTGGTACGCAGACGCGCCGTACATGCCGCTGACGAAGACAGCCGGCTTCACCAGCTACACGGCCGACCGCTTCTCACCGAACGACCAGCGGCGACTCGCCGAGCGAGCCCACCACCTGAAGCAGAACGGCGCGCACGTGCTGCTCACGAACAGCGACCACCCCTTCGTGCGCGAGCTGTACCCGGAGCCGTTCTGGAAGGTCGAGCGGGTCGAGGTCCGCGGCGACGCGCTGAACACCGACGGCGCCAAGCGCGGCAAGGTCGGGGAGCTGATCATCTCGTGAACGACCGCGCCTACACCGCCCGCGGGTTCGGCTTCATGCGCGTCAACGTCGTCGCGAACGTGTACGGGCTCCCGTGCGGGTTCATGGCTCGGGAGGGCGCGGCGTGGAGCGAGGACGGGCTCGCCGCCTACGCCTCCCTCCGCGAGCAGGCCGAGGCGATGGTCTCCGTCGCGATCACGGTCGGCTTCACCGGCGTCTGCATCGAGGACGGCGTCGCGCTCGCGGTGAAGTCTGGCGACGGGCGCCCGCACTGGTCGATCCTCGACGACGCCGCGATCGACCTCTTCACCGCGCAGGCGGTCCGCCTCATGGCCGAGGCGCCGGAGTAGGCTCCGCGCATGGCCTCGATCGTCCCGGGCTCCGTCACCGTCAGCGACGCGGGGGTCGCGACCTTCACCCCGTCGGGCTCGGGGAACAGCCTCGCGGGCGCGAAGTACGCGGCCTACATCGAGACGAACGACGACTTCACGGTCGCGCAGGGCGGCGAGGTGCTCCCGAACGACCAGCGCGTCGCGACCCTCCGGTACTACGCCCTCCTCGCGACGAACGAGGCGACCCGCGAGGCCGCGTACCTGAACTCGGTCCTCTGACCGATGCGTGTCCTCGTCGCGTGTGAATTTTCAGGAGTGGTCCGCGACGCCTTCACGGCCAAAGGACACGATGCTCGATCGTGTGATCTACTCCCAAGCGAAACGCCCGGAGAGCATTACCAGTGCGATCTCGCAGACATCGAACTGAACTCCTTCGACCTCGTGATCGCGCATCCACCATGCACGCTCCTTGCAGTTTCAGGAGCTAGGTGGTGGCGCGGGCGGGAGGAGGAACAAGAGGCGGCTGTGGACTTCGTCTCTTCGATTCGACGCCGGTCGTCTGCGGCCTTGGCGATCGAAAACCCGATTGGAATGCTCTCCACTGCATACCGGAAGCCGGACCAAATCATCCACCCGTGGCAATTCGGGCACGGCGAAACGAAAGCGACCTGCCTCTGGCTGAGGGGGCTCCCGCTTTTGAAGCCGACATTGATCGTTGACGGCCGGGAAAACCGAATCCACCGCGAAGCACCGGGGTTGGATAGGTGGAAGCGACGGTCGAGAACTTTCCTCGGAATCGCACGCGCGATGGCTGAACAGTGGGGCTGACTGAAAACCGGTTTTCAGTCAGCCGATCATGATGCCAGCGGACCCGATCCCGGGGAGGCTCTGCCCGAGCCCCGGCACACCCGCCGGCTTCACCGGAGCCACGGCGAACGCGGCCGAGAGCGCACCCGAAACTGCGGGGTTGAGCGGGGTGACGGCCGCGAGCCCCACCGCCGCTGAGACGACGCCGAACGCCGCGGCCCCGAGCGCGGCCCCGATGATCGGCCCGGGGTTGGCGGTCCCGAGCGCGGTGAGGAGCTGCACGAGGAGCCCGCACACCGCCTCGGTCGAGATCGCGTGCTCGTGCGCCGGCTGCCCCGCGGCGGAGAGCGACAGAGCGCCCGGGGCGAGGATCGCGCTCGCCCCGCTCGACTGGAGCACGAGCATCGCCTTGTCGACCCGCAGCACGAAGCGCGGCGACCCGAGGTCGATCTGGAGCAGGTTCTTCCCGTCCCCGCTCACGTAGCTCAGCGCGTCGGCGGAGAGCTGGAGCGCGCCCTTGCTCCCGTCGCGCAGCGTGACGTTGCCCTCCGCGCTCAGGTTCACGAAGGCCCCCGAGGGCTGCGTCATGGTCGTCCAGGGGCCCTTGGACTCCTCGAAGTGGGCGCAGGCCCGCCGGGTGAACGAGAGCGCGTTCTTGGTGGCGTCCTGGCCCGCCACGGAGGTCGGGAAGGGGTCAGCCGTGGACGGGGCGCGGCCGAGGATGAGGCACTCCCCGCGGGGGCCGCTCGGCATCGCGACCAGCACCTCGTCCCCGGCCACGAACGGGTACCAGTCGCCCTCGCCCTTGCCGCCCGCGCGCATGAGGTTGCGGCACCGGACGGAGATCCGGGAGGGCTGGAGCGCGACGTTGACCAACGGGTACTTCAGCTCGGCGTCGAAGGTGACGGGGGTCTCGTCCTCGACGGTGCCGAGCGAGAGGAAGCGCGGGGCCTCCCCGGCGATCTCGCGGACGTGCTCGGCGTTGAGGAAGTTCACGCGGATCGATCCTACTCGCTCACCGACACCCTCACCGGGCTCCCAGCGCCCGGGTCGATCGGCGTCTCCTCCCCGTCCGGCAGCTCCTTGTCGGCGCGCACCTCGACGTAGTTGATCAGCTCACCGCCGACCTGGATCGAGCCGTCCTCGTTGTAGGAGATGACCCAGCTTTTCACGCGGAACGTGGTCGGGAACGCGCTCGCGCGGATCGCCTTCACGTAGGCGTCCGCGAGCTTCTCCGAGTACCCGAGCGAGAGGATGTACGCCTTCGCGTTGGCGCTCCCCGCCCCGCTCGCGACGTCCCCGGCCTGCCCCGGGTCGACCGCGTCGTCGCTCTCGGAGTAGGAGCCGCGCGTCGTCTCCACGTCGATCGCGTCCCCTGTCTCCACGTCGAGCAGGTCCGGGTCCTCGTTCCCACCCCCGAGCGAGCCGAGGGCGGGCGTCTTGAACCTCACCCCCATCTCGTGGCGCGCGCTCGCCTCGTAGATGGCCTGAGCGATGGCGCGCAGGGCCTCCTCGCTGTCGATGCCGGCGACCTCGTGGACCTTCCATTTTTCGTCGGTCGCGCCCCCGGGAGTCGTGCTCGCCTGGCGGTCGCCCTTGCCCGGGTGGCGCGCGACGAGCGTGCGCTTCTGCCGCCCGCTGTAACTACGGCATTCAACCGCGCAGCCCGCCGTGCGGCCGAAGCGCTTGGTGAACGCGAGGCTCTCCAGGTTCAGACCCCAGACGAGCGTGCGGCGCTCCAGGATCCGGCCCGACGGGAGGCGCCGGCCTGTGAAGGGGTCGTTCGGCCGGACCGCGCCGGTCGCGTACAGGGTCCGCGGGCGCTGGAGGACGACCTTCGCGTCCTCGATCCAGAGCATGAGGCCGAGCGCCATCGCGCAGTCGGAGAGGTAGTCGAGGACGCTCTGCTTGCCGGAACCGCTCGCGGACGGGCCGAGGTCGGGCTTGAACGACGACTTCGCGAGCGCTGCCTTCAGGGTCGGCTTGTCCGCGTTCGCGGGCCGCAGCTCGACCTCCAGGCCCTCGCACTGCGGGAAGTTCGCGAGGTAGGTCGCGACCGCCTCGTCGATGGGGAGCGTCGCGGAGAGCGCCAGCTTCGGCGGCGCGTCCTGGTCCGCGAGCAGCTTCGTGTTGTCCACGCACTCCAGGTGGACGAGCGGCTGCTCACCGTCGGAGAACTCGACGCCGTCCTCGTCGACCCACCCGGAGAAGCGCTTGTTCGACCGCTGCACGCCGTACGGGTCGAGGTAGGTGTCCGCGACGGCGGAGAGCGGGGAGGGGTCACCGCCCCCGGCGTTGTGCTCGTCGTGCGTCGTGCCCTCGACGCCGAGCTGGAACTCCGTCGGGGAGACCGTCCCGATGTAGACCTCGACGGCGCAGCTCCGGATCGCGCGCGGGTCGAAGGGGAAGTCGGCGAGCGCGAGGACGACGGTCGCGGTGTCCGCCTCGCGGAGCCCGTTGCGGTTCACCTCGCAGGAGACCGGCTTGATCCCGTCGACGACGTGCGTGCGGTCGTCCGCCGCGTTGAGCTGCCCCTGCGGGCCCCCGGGGCTCTGCACCCCGCCGGAGCCCTTCGGCACGAGGACGAAGCCGCCGTCGGTGCGCTGCGGCGTGAGCGGTGCCTCGTCCTTCTTCCCGGTCCTGAGCTGCGGGGGCTTGGCCGGGCCCTTCGGCGCGTCGGCGGATCCCCAGTCTTCAAAGCGGATCACAATTCGGATGCGCGCACTTACGAAGTAGCTCTGCTCGGGTTGGTCGCGCATCGCGGGCGATCATGGCACGACTGAAAACCGGTTTTCAGTCAGGCCCCCGGCATCGCCTTCGCCGCTGCTGCCGCGTTCGGGATGAGCACCACGTCGCCCACGCGCGGCGCGAGGTCGAGCCACTGGTACCCGGACGCCTTCGCGACCGCGGGCCCGAGCGACGGGTCGCCGAGGTAGCGCTTCGCCAGGCTCGCGAAGGTGTCGTTCTGGCGCGCGATGACGACGGTCGCGACGTCCGGCTCCGGCTTGCCCTGCGCGCCACCCCCGGGGCTCTGCCCGCCCTTCTTGAGCAAGGTGGCGCGCGCCTCCACGCACGCGAGCACGACCGCGTCGGAGGCCGCCTTCGCGTCGGCCAGGTACTTCGCCGCATGCAGAATCGTGGAGACGGACGCCGACTGGTCGAAGCGCGCGTAGGTCTCCGGACCCTGGCGCGTCACTTGGTCGGAGAACGCCGCGCAGTCGGACATCACCGTCGCCGCCGCGTCCACGAACTGCTGCGCGACGTCCGCCGGCAGCTCCTCGACCGACTGCGCGATGTCGCCGATCTGCTTGATGGTCGACCCAAGCCGGTCGATCGCCTTCGCGAAGGAGCCGGTGAAGTTGCGGATCCCGTCGAGGAAGCCCTCGACTTGGCCGAGCGAGAAGGTCGACGCGGAGCCGAAGATGTCCTTGTTCGAGCTGATGATCCGGTTCGCGAAGAGCTTCGCCTTGAGCTTGTTCAGCTCGGTCAGGACTCCCTTCGTGTTCGTCAGCTCGGCGTCCTTCTTGAAGCTGACGACGCGCTTCGCGCTCCCGCCGCGCCCGGTCCACGCCCACGTGAGGTGCCACGTGATCTCATCCTTCGTGCGGTAGGTCGGCTTGAACTCGGCGATCCGACCCTCGCGCAGGATCGCGTGGTCATCATCCTGCGCCCACCTGACGCGGAGTTTCTGCCCGCCCTGCATCATCGAGTCGACGATGGTCGCGAGCGACTGCGCGCGGGCGATCTTCTGCGCGGTGCTGTTCGGACCATCGGAGAACCCGCACGGGAGGCCCGCGAGCACCGCGGTGTCCCAGTACCCGTCCCAGTCGGGGGCGCCGTCCTGCGGGCCGACGACCTGCTGCGTCGCCTCGCTCGCGCCGGGGAGCCACTTCGTCACGACGTTGAGCGAGCTTGGGAACTCGGCGCCGTGCTTCGGCAGCCCGCCCCCGAGCAGGGTGAGGCGTCGGCGCCGGCCGGTCAGCTCCTCGATCACGATGCTCGACGTCACCCGGGGAAGATACCCGCATGGTGAAAGCGAGCGATGATCAAGAACCCCTCACGAATCCGATCGTGCGGTGGTTCGAGGTACTTCCAGAGGCTGAAAAGCGGGCATACGACCGCCTTGCACATGTTGGGCGCGTGTACGGGGACGACGCGGAGGCGGAGGCGCGTGCACTCGAAGATGGGACGCACCCGCTGCTTTGACTGCGGAGCGCCCGCTACTCACGAGCACCACGTTGTTCCCGTTTCGCTCGGTGGAACGAAGACGATTCCTCTTTGCGAGCGGTGCCACGGTCTCGTGCATGGGGTGAATCTTTTGCACACGCGGCGTCTCACGAAGGCGGCCCTTGCCGCGAAGCGCGCCCGCGGAGAGCGGGCCGGTGCCGTCCCCTACGGCTACAGCGCCACGCCCGAAGGGCGCCTCGTTCTGGACGACGCCGAGCGCGGCGTGATCGCGGTCGTGCGTGAGCTGCGCGCGGCGGGGGCAACGCTCCGCGCGGTGGTCTCGGAGCTTGCTCGTCGCGGGCTCGTGTCGCGCACCGGGCGAGCGTTCCAGCTCACCCAGGTCGCGCGGATCGCGAAGGCTACCGCTCAGCCCACGCCTCGAACGCACCCTTCTTCGCGCCCGCCTTCGGGGCTGCCGGCGCTGCACCCTTCGCAGCCGGGGGAGGCGCACCCTCGGCCGGCGCTGCCCCCTCTTCGGGCTCCGGCAGCTCGACCGCTGCCATGACCTTCTTCGCCTCGTCGAGCGCGTCAGACGCCTCCTGGCAGGCTTCCTGAGCCTCGCCCGCGGCGTCGGCAGCCCCGCCGAGGTCTTCCTTGTCGGCCGCCTTGCTCGCCTTCTCGGCCGCCTTCTCCGCGACCTTCTGCGCCTTCTCGGCTGCGCCCGCGAGCTTCGCGATCTTCTTCGACGCGGCCTTGTCGCCGGCCTCGCCCGCCTTGTCCGCGAGCGCGTCGATCTGCTCGACGTAGGAGGCCGCGTCACCGGCGCACGCCTGCGCGCCCGTGCTCATCTCCGCCGCGGTCGGCACGTGCCCGCCAAGGTCCGCTTGGCTGCTCGGGGGCCCTTCCTCCGCGGAGTCGGGCGCGGCCTCTTCTAGGGGCTCCTCCGCCCCGGCGTCGGCCGCTTCCGCGGGCTCCTCCGCTGCGGTGACCCCGAGGTCGACGAGCGTCGCCTGGAAGTCCTCGGGAGAGAGTGAGTCGAGGAGCGCGGTGAGGTCGCCAACGGCCATGCGGGGAAAGTACCAGCGGACCGCGAGCGCCGGGGGAAGATGTCTTCGCGCCAGGGAGCACCCCGTCCCCTCGAATGCGGCTTCAGGTGTCACCGGGCCTCGGCCCGACCACTGCGTCGTGAGCATCCGGACCGCGCCGGTCAGTGCAACGGGGCCCCCTCCGGGGGTTGAGCGAAAGTCGACTTTCGCTCGGCGCTACAGGCCGAAGAGCCCGGTGTACCGCGCGCTCGTGCGCCGCTCCGCGGCCTTCGCGATGTCGCGCTTGAACGCGATGGCGACCGCGTCCGGGTCCTTGTTCCGGAAGTCCTGGTTCACCGTGATCTTCGCGCCGGGCATGAGGATCTTCGGGCCCGGCGGAGCTGCGGCCTTCCCCTTGAGGCTCGCGGCGAACCCGGCGAACTGACCGCCCGACGCGAGGAGGAGGTCCGCCATCGCGTTGAGGCCGCCCTCGACTTGGTCGTTCGCGGTGAGGAACGCCTTCCCGACGAGGTCGCCCTGCGCGATGGTCTGCGCCGCGAGCGTCGCCATCTGCGTGTTCCCCGACTGCATCGCCTGGTTGTAGGCGTTGAGCAGGATCGCCTCCTGGTTGCGCGCGCCCTGCTCCGTCTTCGCCTGCTCGTCGTAGTCGCTCACCCCCGTCCCCTGGAGCGCGTTCTTCGAGCCGAGCGCGATCTGCTTGCGGAGCATCTCGCTGTCGTCCTTCGCGACCTTCGCCTGGAGCGCGCGGACGCCCGCGGCGGTGTGCGACAGCTCGTTGTAGAAGCCGCGGAGCGCGGGGGTCATCCGGCCGGCCGCCTCGTCGAGGTCCGCCATCGTCTTGGCTGCGTCCGCGGTGTTCTCGTCGCCGCGGTCCGCCATCTCCGAGAGCTTCCGGAGGCTCTCGTTGTGGTCGTCCCACTGCTCCTTGAGCCCCGAGATCAGGGTCGCCTCCGCGTAGGCGATGGCGCCGAGCGCGGCGATGGCCACGGCGAGGATCCCGAGCGAGGTGGCGGCCCCGGCCGCGCCCGTCATGCCGCTCCCGAACTGCGCGAGCCCGCCGTTCGCTCCGGCCGAGGCTATCCCGCCGATCGCGCCGATCGCGCCGGCCGCGGGCTTGAGGAGCGGCATCGCGGTCTTCGCGCCAAACGCGACGCCGATGACCTCCTTGTTCGCGATGACGAACTCGACCACCGACTTGAGCGTCTTGGCCGCGTCGCCGATCTCCTTCGCGATCTCCCCCTTGTGCTCCTTCACCCACCCGAGGGCCTCCTTCATCAGCCGGCCGCCCTCGCGGATCCCGCCGCCGACCTCCTTCGCGAGTGCCTTCCCGATGTCGTCGATGTCGGGCCCCAGCTCGATCATTTCCTTCGCGACGTCCTGGAGCGCGGGCGTCAGCTCGCGGATGAGCGGCTCACCGATCTTCTCGCGGCCGATGCGCATCATGTTCTCGAAGCCGGCCTCGGCCTCCGCGAAGGTCGGCGGCATCTTCGCCATCTGCCCCGAGAGCTTGTCGAGGCCGTAGCTCAGCAGCTCCGCGCGCTTCGCGTCCGTCAGCCCGGCCCACGCCTCGGCCGCGCCCTTCGTCGTCTTGCCGAAGATGCCGGTGCTCTCGAGGAGCTGGAAGAGCTGCCCCTTCGTCTTGAGCATGCCCTCGGTCATCCCCGAGTACTCCAGCGAGATCCCACCGACGTCCTTGCCGAGCTTGGCGCTCACAACCGCGAGCTTCTCGATCTCCGAGGACGCGCTGGCGATCCCCTGCGCGCTCGCGCCCGTGCGTTCGAGGATCGTCTGGAACGCACCCCCGAGCGCATCGCCGCTCACGCCGGCCTTGATCGCGATGTCGTCGAGGCGGTCACCGAGGTCCTGCGCGCTCGTGATCGCGTTCTCGATCCCCGTCCCCTGCGCGGTCGCGATGAGCGCCGCGACAGCCTGGTCCCCGCTCTGCGCGGACTTGCCGTAGTTGATGAACTCGGCGCCGATCCCCTTCACCTTCTCGTAGACCGAGAGGAGGTTCACTCCGAGGACGCCCGCGAGCTGGTGCGCAGTCCCGATCCAGTCCCCGAACCCCTTCTGCGCGGTCTCCCGGGCCTTGTCGCCCTGCTGGAAGCGGTCGGCGATGCTCTTCAGATCCCCGCGGATCTGCTCGATGCCGACCAGCGTCAGCTCGGATCGGATCTCCTGAGTTTCGTTGCTCACCGGCCGATCCTACCTGTCCTTCGCGGCCTTCTTCGCGTTCGCCATCTCGTCGCGGAGCATGTCGGATGTCTCGCTCACCTCGCGCTCGATCTCCCGCACGGTCGCCCCCTCGAAGTGGTCCGGCTGGATCCGAGCGTGGCGGGCGATGTACCGGAGGCACCACCGCACGTACTTGAGCCGGGCCTCCCCGTCGAAGTGGTCGCGGGCCTTCTCCAGCACGATGAGCGGGAGGACTGTCGCCTCGTAGGGCCCGCCACCGCACCAGAAGACCAGCCGGGCGAGCGCCCTCTGGACGACCGCCGGGTCCTGCGTGCAGCCCTCTTCGTCTACTGCGAGGAGACCGGCTTGCGCTCCTCGCAGTTGTGAAAAAACTCGACGATCTCCCGCTCGCCGAGCACGTGCAGCGCCGTGTACCAGCGCGCGAGGAGGTTCCTGTACCGGGGCCCGAGGTCCGCCCAGATCCGCTCGGGGTGCGCCGGGCTCTTCAGGTCGCCCCACGACACCGGGACGCCGTCGACCGCGCGGATCATCTGCTTCGCCAGCTCGCTCCCCGCCTTGTTCGGGTCGCCGCCCGCGCGCATCAGCGCCGCCTTCTCGTCGCCGAGGTTCAGCTCCCAGAGGACGAGCTGCCGGCAGACCTGCGTCGACCCGTCCTTGAGCTTGATCGGGGTGCCGCCGAGCCGCTTCGCCATCTTCTCGACGATGACCGGGATGAAGTAGACGCTCCGGCCCGCGGGGAAGCCGTGCGGGGCCTTCCACGCGGGGATGAGCGCCCACTCGGGGAACCGGCTCCCCTCGACCTCGTCGACCTCGGAGGGGGCCTCAGCGGCCGGGGGGTCGGCCTCCGCGGGCTCCTCCTCGGAGGGCTCCTCTGCGGCGACGATGACGGGGGGCTTGGCGGTGGGGTCCGGCATGCCCCGGAGAAGAGCACACCGGCGGCAGCTTGCCGAGGGTGGGTCAGACGAAGGCGTTCTCCTGCGCGTCGCGCTCGGAGCACTTGAACGACCCCTTCACCTTCACCTTGTCGGCGCGGGATCCGATCGAAGTCGGGCGCTGCCCCCACGCGACGTCCTTGTAGGTGAAGGTGATGTTCGACCCGTCGCTGTACTGGTCGACGCGCACGACCTCGAATGTCGCGGCGGGGGTCTTCCGCTGCGCGCGCGCCGTGAGCGCCTTGTCCCAGTTGATCCAGCTCGACGTGTTCGTGTGGAACTCGAAGTCGCCGCCGTACCCGTTGTGGATGTCGGTGTACCGCATGAACGGCTCACCGAGGTAGCCGTTCTCCTTGATCTCCTGCTCCACCGACTCGTTGAAGCTCGTGAAGAACTTCAGCTCAGCGACGAGGTCGCCGTCCGAGACGCACCGGATCGTCGTCTCCTGCCCTTCGAGAGTCTGTTCGCCGCTCATGGTCAAAGCTCCGTGGTGACGACTTCGTTGCCGATCTCGGTTGTCAGCTCGATCACGCCGAACGTCGGCAGCGACCGGATCTTGTGGACCGTGATGAACACGTTCCGCGCGAGCGACTCGGGGGTGTTGCCCGCGGCCTTGCTCCCGTCCACGAGCTTGCTCTCCGCGCGCCCGTCCGCGACGAGCTGCCCGGCGAAGCTGTTGAAGCGCGCGACGAGCAGCGCGCGCCGCTCCTTCGTCTGGAGCTTCTTCACGAACGCCCGGGAGAACTGGCTCACGCTGTCCTGGTAGAAGTAGCTGAACCGACGCCGGTTCGCGGGGACGAGCGCGGGGTAGAGCGTCGCGTCGACCGAGGTCACCGCGCTCTGGACCGTCACGCTCCCGTCGACCCGGACGGCCATGATCCCGGCTGCCTTGAACGCGATGTAGTCGTCGATCGTGAGGTCGGTGACGTCCGCGTTCCCGCTCTCCACGCCGAGGACCCAGTCGACGATCCCGGTCGTCTCCTGCCCGATGTCCTCCTCCGGGTTGAGCTGCGAGCAGAGGCACGCGACAGCGAAGTCGGCGCCCGCGTTCACAATGCCGTCCGCGGTGAAGCCGGTCCCGCCCGCGGTCCCGACCGCCGCGATCTCCGTGATCTTCTTCTGCACGCCCGGGTACGCGTAGAAGTTGCCCTGCTCGCGGTACGCGCCGACGCCCGGCTGCGTGTCCGACATCGCGGACGCCTTCGTGATCCCGAGCGGGGGGCGGACGATCGACATGCGGCCGAAGCAACCGCCCGCGGACGCGTCGAGCGCGTTCTGCCGGAGCGCCGCGCGCACGGTGTTCGACTGCCGCGCGGAGAGCACGTAGTTCGCCTGCTTGACCGGGGAGGACGTGCCCTTCGTCTTGTCGAGCGCGGCCTCGTAGGCCGCGTCGATCTGCGCGTCGGTGAGCGCGACCGTCACCGGGAGGTCGTTCGTCACGCTGAAGGCTCCGAGTGAGATCGGCGCGTAGACCGTGTCGACCGCCGCCGCGATCTCGGCCGTCCCCGTCTGGTCGTCCTCCGCGTGCCGGACCTTCACCGCGTAGGGGCCGGCGCTCGCAGCGGTCACCGCGATCGTCTGCATCGTGACGAACATCTGGCCGGAGCCGCTCGCCGAGACGCGCGTCCCCGCGGGGATGGTCCCGGCAACGCCTGTCACCGCGGTCGCGGTCGTGTCGGTGGTCCAGCCGAACGCCGTCGCGGTGCTCGTGCTCTTGACCTTGATCGTCCCGGTGAGGCCGGTGAGCGAGAAGATCCGGATCCGGTTCGCGCTGTCGCGGTCCACGCTCGCCGCGCTGGTGCTGTCCGCGAGCACGCGCGCGGTCACCTCCGCGTCGGTCACGAGGTCGATGTCCGCGACGTCCCCGGTCCCTGCCACGGCCGCTGCTGCGGTGAACCCGAGCGCTGTGAGAGCGCTCGCGGTGCCCGAGACGATCTGCACGCTCCCGGAGGTCCCGCGGATGATCCCGTTGATGCGCGTCTTGAGCGTCGACTCGACGAACCGCGTCGAGCCGGCCGCCGCGTTGAGGCGCGCGACCATGAGGGTGTGCGTCGTGTCGCCCGCGGTGAACGTCGCCGTGTAGGTCGTCCCGTCGATCTTGAAGACCAGGGTCTCGCCGCCGGCCGGTGCGTACGGGAAGGACCCGTCGGCCGAGAGGATGGTCGCGACCGCCGCGTCGAAGGTCACCGTCACGTCCCCGCCGCCGTCGATGCTCAGGACGAGCGTCTGCGCGGGTTCCAGGTTCCAGCTCGGGCTCGTGTTCCCGCTCAGGGAGGCGAGCCGGGAGAACGCGACGGACCCGACCGACGTGTCGACGCGCGCGACGAAGAGCCGCTTGAACCGGCACCCCTTGAGCTGCACGAAGCCCGACCCGTTCCAGTACTCCGGCGTCGCGGCGCTGTCGGCCGAGCGCGCGCGGCAGCACGGGTACTGCGAGGCGACCCCGGCGTAGGTGAACCCGAAGCCGCCGAGGCCGGAGGCCGCCATCGAACCCAGCACCTCGACCGCGCCCTCCTCCGCGCAGAAGGGCCCGTCCTCGGTCTCGCACGCGACGAGCACCGTCCCGGTCCCGGTCCCCCGGATCTGCGACACGGGGGCGCCGTCGACGATGACCACCCCCTCGATTGCGAGCAGCGTCGCCTCGTCGGGCTCGACGGAGAATCTTCGGACGAATGCAGCCATGCGCGGAGAGTAGTGGGTTGCGCCAGTTGAGCGAAAGTCGACTTTCGCTCAGGCCACGTCGACCCGGCTCATCGGCCGCATCGTCCCCGCGTCCACGAGCAGCACCTCCGGCACCTGAAGCCGGAGCTTCAGGAGCGCCCTCCGGCGCCCCCCGCGCAGGCTCTCGGGCTCGTCGATGACCCACGCCCCGTGCAGCCAGAACCGCGCCTTGCGGTCGTAGTAGGCGGGGAGCGGGAGGTCGATGCACCCCCGCCCCTCCTGCGCCTGGAACGCGAACTTGCACCCAGCCACGACCGCGCGCCTCTGCGGCACGTCCCGGCACCACAGCTCGACCACGATCTCCTCGGTGTGGAACCCGAAGAACGCCAGCGCTGTGTTCGCCCCGTACACGTTCAGCGTGTCCTCCTCGATGATCTGCGAGCCGAGGTAGAGGCTCCCGATGTCCGCGTCCGCGCTCACCACGCCGGCCGCGGGGAGCTTCGGCTCCTGGTTCGCGTCCGCGTAGTCCGCGTGGATGTCCTTCGCGTTCATCGTGAACGCGCGCCCGGGGTCCTCCGGGTCCGCGAAGGGGATCGCGGCGAGGTACTCCCGGAGCTTGGCGAGCGCGTGCTCCCGGCCGTCCTGCGCGGGGAGCCTCCGGTCGCGCGCGGTGAACGTGGAGCCCACCGGCGCGGAGCCGAGCAGCCTCGCGAGCGGCGCGAAGATCCCGATGGCGAGGTCGCGGAGGCCCATGCGGGGAAGATACCCGCATGACGAAAGAAGAACGCGCGTACGCCGTGCTGAACGATCCTCGGTTCTACCGGGCCGCGCTCGAACATCGCGGTAACGCGACATGGGGTTCGCCTATGGAGGCTCGGTTCGAAATCGGGCTTCGAACCGAGCCTGGAACGGTCCGGTGGATCTACTCGGAGACGGCCGAGAAGGCGTTCGAGCAGGCCGCCCGGGTCCTTATTGACGGCGAGCGTATCGCCGCGATGCCGGACTACGCCGGCTAACGCCGGCCCTTCGCCGCATTCATCTCCCGCGTCACCTCCTCGCGGATGATCTCGCGGCGCAGCCGGTCGTTGAGCAGCGTCAGGATCCCGAGCCCGCGCTGCCCCCAGATCCCGCGCTCCTGCATCCGCTTCGCGATGGCCCACGCTGCGCGCTCCGGCTCCTCGAAGCCGTGCCGCTTGGCCCACTCGGCGAGCGCCTGGATCATCGCCCGCCCGATCTTCACGCTCGCCGCGCGCACGCCGAACTCGATGTGCGCCGCGTGCGGCTCGGAGTTGTGGATGACCGCGCCGACGCCGGGGATCTCGATGACGTTCCACCCCGCGCGGTAGGTGCCGCGGTCCACCGGCTGCGGGACCGCCGCGGGGATCAGCTCGGCCTTGATGACCGCGACGCCCCGGTGCGCGGCGGAGATGAGCCCGCGCACGGCGGCCTCCTTCATCCGCTTGGGGAGCTTCGTGCCGAACTCCTCGGCCGCGTCCTTGAGGGTGATGCGCGTCCCCACGGGGCTACTCGCGGTCCTGCACCGACTGCCGGGCCAGCACGAGGATCCACGTCGCGTTCTCCTCGTCGCGCTCCGGCTCCCCGTCGAGCCTGAAGGTCTGCGGCTTGAAGCTCTGGTCGCGGTTGTCGACGTCGACCTCGTACCAGAACCGCACGCCCTCCTCCGGCCCTGGCGCGTCTTTCGGCTGCTCGGGGTGGTGCCGACCCTTGAGCGCTTCGAAGGGCAGCCAGAGGGGCACCTCCTCGACGCGGACGGTCCCCGTGGGGACGACGCCGATGACGGTCGGGTTGCGCGAGAGGGCGCCGTACCCGGTGACCTTCGGCCGGGGGAGCACCTCGTAGCGGTACGGCTCGCCGCGCTCGCGCCCCTCGCCGACCACGCCGGAGGGCCACTTGCTCCAGCAGAGGAAGAGCCGGTAGGGGCGCGCGCCTACGAGCGTCGCGACTTCCCGCGCGGTGTCGACGGGGCCGCCCTTCGCGGTGAGGTAGGAGAGGATCGTCATCGTCGGGTGAGGATCATCATCGCGGGGTGGGGGAAGATCATCGCATGGGAACCAAGAACAACCCGGGCGCCTTCGACTGCTACGCCAACGCCGAGCCGGACGAGCCGATGTTCGTCCTCCTCGCCAGGGACGCGGGCGCTCCGGCACTCGTCGAGATGTGGGCCGACAAGCGCGAGAGCGCGGGGGAGGACCCCGCGAAGGTCAAGGAGGCCCGAGACTGCGCGGCCAAAATGCGCGACTGGCGCCACTTGCACCGTGTCCTCATTCCGAGTGAGTGAGCGAAAGTCGACTTTCGCTCGCCCAGCTAACCGCACGGAATCCCGAAGGTCCCGTTGCGGTTGTCGAACGGATTGGGCGCGACCCCGAAGGCGTTCGCGAGCCGGCCGACGAGGCGGACGAACTCCTTGTTCAGCTCGGCGAAGGCGTCGCTCGGGGAGCGCATCCGGATCCCGCCGATGGCCTCGACCGAGATGCTCCCGCGCACCGCCGCGCGCTGCTTGTCGAGGCCCTCCAACTCGCAGAGGATCGACCGGATGAGCGGGAGCGCGCTCTCTTTCACGTACAGGTTCATCGCGCGCTCGATGAGGAACTGCGTCTCGACGCCCGCCGGGAGGCCGAGGACGAACGTGCTCAGCTCGGAGCTATTCAAAAAACCGAGCGCGTCCCTCACCCGAACCTTTTCCTCCTCGGAGAGCGGCACGGCTCAGCGCCCCTTCTTCGTGTCGGCCGCGAGCTTGGCTTCCAGCTCCGCGATCTTCGCCTTGAGCGCGTCGTTCTCGGCGCTTGCGGCCGGCGCGGACGTCTGAGCGGAGATCGGATCCTCGCGCGGTCGCAGCTCGAACCCGGCGTCGTGGAGCGCCTTGAGCATTGCCGGCACCGTGAGCGCCGCCTTGCCCGCGTTGAGGTTGAAGTCTGTCGCGACCTCGATCGTCTCGTCTTCCACGTTTCCGAGCTTCACGCCCTGCGAGATGAGGTCCGCGAAGTCGTACTCGCGGGAGGTGATGACCTTGCCGGCGCGGAGGTTGGTGCGGAACGTCGCAGCGCCGTCCGGCGTCTTGCACGAGACTTGCGCCTTGTCGGCGAGGACGCGCGCCATCGCCGGGGGAGGGATCTGAGCGATCTCCTCCTCGCGCTTGAGGCGGGCCTCCTCGCGCTCCGCGGCCTGCTGCGCGGCGACAGCGGGGCCGAGGAAGCGAGGGGCCGGAGGCGCCCCTTTCACTTGGGTCGATCGGGGGGGTGCGTTGGAGAGGGTGGTCACGCGCTCGTCGCGCGCGTTGGTGGGGGTCGTCTGCATCCGCGCAGCGTAGCGCGGGGCGAGGTCAGCCGAGAGCGAACTCCAGCTCGACCGCGCGCTTGTAGAACTCGGGGCCGCCGGCCGCCACGTCGGAGGGGACGGGGAAGCACGTCGTGATGTCCCAGAGCGCGCCGACGAGATCCATCGCGCGGTCGACGGGGGCGCGGAGCACGAGGCGCACGCCCTCGGTGTCGATCGAGATGCCGTTGTTCGTGACCGCGAAGTCGCCCTGCTGGCCGTTCATCCCGGCCTCGGAGACGTACTTCTTCGCGTCGAACCAGCGCTCGTACATGGCGTTCCGGCCGGTGACGACGGCGCGGCCGATCGAGGTGCCGCCCTCGTTCACGGTCTCGGCGTGGATGCCGGCGGAGTAGAGCGCGTTCGCTCCGGTGGCCTTCGTGTTGCCCGAGTTGAGGACGTTCGGGCACTCGGTGTTCGCGTAGAAAGTGATCCCCGCGAGCTTGCCGAGGAAGGCCGTCTGGTAGCGCTCGCCGTCTGGGAGCGCCGTGTTGAGCCGCTGGAACGCAGGGTCGGCGAACACCTGGCCGTGCGCGTCGTTCGGGACGTGGCAGTGGTAGGTGCCGTCGGGGTGCGGCGCGACGCGGTTGTTGCGCAGGACGATCGTCGCGTTGATGAAGTCCTGGAGCGTGACGATGTCGCTCGAACCGATCGCGTCGACCGAGGTCCCGCCGCCGGCCCGGAGGATGCGCGGGCGAGCCGAGGAGAGGACCGCGGAGCGCGCCGCGATGCCAGCGCCGAGCGAGGCCGAGAGCGTGAGCACGCCGGGACCGTCGGGGTCGGAAGAGTCGTCCGGCGCCGCAGCGATGACGTTGCGCGTGCCGGTGACGCCCGCGATCGAGATCACGAGCGGGATGGCCGAGGAGACTGCGGCGGGCGCGACGTTCGTCCCGGGGGTGACGACGAAGCGGAAGCCGTTGAGCGAGCTGACGTGGATCGTCACGTCGGCGGAGAGCGCGGCGTCGATGAGCGTCGTGTGGCCGCCCGAGTAGGCGGAGTACAGCGCGTTACGGGCGATGAGGTTGACGCTCTGCCCGGCCTGCTCGCCGAGAGCCTGGAGGTTCGAGCCGAGCGTGTCCGCGAGCGCGTGGCGCGCCTCGGTGATGCTCGTGTCGATCGCGCCCCAGTACCTCTCCAGAGTCGCGACCCACTGCTCGTAGTTGAGCGTCTGCGGGATCGCCTCGCCGTCGGAGGCGCGCACCGGGCGTGTGATCGCGGGGAGGAGCCCGCGGCGCGTCATGAAGATCGAGGTGCCGATGTTCGCCTCGGCCTCCTCGCGCATCGCCTCCGCGCGGAAGAGGAGCTGCGGATAGAGCGACTCGTGGAAGGCGCGCTCCAGCAGGCCCTCCTGGTGGAGAGCCGTCACGACGGGCGGCATACCGGGGATGAACGCAGCAGGCATGGATCGGAGCCTTTCTTGCGGTTGCGGCTCCGCGGTCCCCGTCACGCCTGATCTGGATTTCGCCCCTTCGGTTCGCGCGGGCGGCGCGCGGGTGTCAGGCGGAGGGTCGTCGCCGCTCCGTCACGTCCGAGAGCTACAGCACCGGAGAGGGCCGGCGCAAGTGCGGGGTCAACCGCCGTTCGCCATCCGGGTCGCGCCGAACTTCTTCCACTTCGCCGCGGCCTCCTCCTTGGTGAGCTTCTTCGCCCCGTTCGCGGGCGCAGCTAGCGTCGCCGGGCCGGGGGCGACCTTGGACGGGCTCGCGCCGTTGGAGAGGGGCCGACGCTCGGGGATCTTCTTCGGGGCCGGAGGCGGGGCGCCCTCGCGGGCGTAGCGGGGCTTCGTCTTGGCGAGGTTCGCGAAGAAGGCGCTCGCGTCGGCTGGCGCGAACCGCCGCTGGTCGACCTTCGGGAGCGAGCGGATGTGCCGCTTGAGCGCCTCCTGCGCGTCCTCTTGCATCGTCGGGTCGATGTGTTCGGAGATCGTGCCGCGGACGATCGCGTCGGCGCGCGCCGCCTGCACATCGGTCTCCCGCGCGTCGAGCTGCCGGCGGAGCTCTGCGCACTCCGCGGTGAGCCGGTCGACGTCGGACTTGAGCCGCTCCTGCTCCGTCATCGCCCCGCGGCGCGCCTCCTCGGCCTTCGCCTCGAAGTCGCGGAGCTTCGCCGTCTCGGCCTCCCGCGCGGCCTTGAACGCGGCCACGTCCTCGACACCCAGCTCCGCCAGCACCCTGCGCTTCGCGGTCTCCTCGGCGCCCCGGAGGCGGGCGGCGAGCGCGTTGGGAGGGAGCGCGGTCTCGGGAGTGCGGGGGGAGGGAGCGGGAGCGGCCCCGGGGGGCGCCGCTACAGGCGCCAGGGGGGGCGTTCCCGCGGGGGGCGGGGTGTTGCCCGCCCCTCCCGCGCCGGTCGCGTCGTCGGCCATTCTGAGGGGGCGGGAGGGGTGCGGCATACGGTGTCGGTGTCCTTGTTCGTCAGGCGGTCGTGGCCGACGCGGCGAGCGCGGTCACGAGCGGGGTTTCGGGGGTGAGGAGCAGCTTGACCGTCGCGTACGTCACGACGTCGGTCGCGTAGTTGAAGTAGACCTTGGAGCGGTCGATCGCGAGCGCGGCCTTGGTCGTGGCGACGACGGCCGCCGCGGGCGCGAGGATGATCTTGCGACCGCCGATCGTGGCGACGGTGGGCGTCGCTTCGAGGAGCAGCAGCGGGTTGCGCGCGATGATCCACGCGGGGAGGACCATGATCCCGAGCGGGGCCGGTCCGGTCCACTCGACGACCTCGCCCGCGATCGGGGCGTAGACCACGTCGACCTTCGTCGCCTTGTCGGTCTCCAGGAAGACGATGTCGCCGGAGGGACTCACCGCGACGTTGCCGGTGCTCGGCGTGACGTCGTGGTTCACCGGCGTCAGCTCGCCGAGGACGGCGCCCGAGCTGACCGTGCGCACGGTGGCGCGGAGCACCGCCGACGCACGCGACGTGTACGGCAGGCCGAGCCCGAGCACCGTCGCCAGCTCGTTCGTCTGAGCTGCGGGAACGGCGCCGCTGATCTGCTGCGGCACATGGCCCGCGAGCACGGTCCCGAGCTGCGCCTTCTGGAGGTGCGTCGCGATGGTCGAGCTGTTGGCGCGGTTGAGCGCGTCGCGGAGGGTGTTCGATGCGTAGGTCATGGGGTCGGTCTCCAGAAGTGGTGAACAGGTGCCGCAGCGCGGGCCCGAATCAGCTCGGCCCGGTCACGAGGGACGCGATCGAGGCTACGCCCTTCGCGCGCAGGAGCTTCAAGAACTTGGCCGGCGGGAACTCCAGGAGCACGAGCCCCTGCACGTCGGCCGTCTGCACGGTACTCCCTCCGTTCCCGTCGTCGTTCGTCAGCTCCAGGACGATCGCCGCGTTGGATTGCAGCCAGAGGAACTCGCCGTGCGTGACCGTCGTCGGCACGCCCTCCAGCGTCACGAACGAGCCGGGGGAGTTGACCGAGCGCGGGGCGCCTGAGGGGACGTGGAACGCCTTCGCCGCGCTCTTCGGGCACGCGCCGAACCCGAGCGAGATGGTCGTGTCGGAGGCGCTGCCGGAGCACCCGCCCCCGAACACGCCCCCGCACCCCTCGCCGAGCGAGAGCGTCCCGGTGAGGGTGAGGCTGCTCACTTGCTACCGCCGCCGATCTTGATCGGGAGGCCGGGCTTCATCACGGGGCCGCCGCGCATGTCGCTCGGGCTCGCCGCGGAGAAGGGGAGCGGGCCGCCGGGCGGCACCATCCCGGGGTCGCGCGGGGCGCCACCGGGGACGGGCCGGCTCGCGCTGCCCTGCTGGTAGGTCCACGCCCCGCCGGAGCCTTTGCCGCCGGAGCCGTTGAAGGGACTGCTCTTGCCGTCGTTCGCCATTCCCCGACGGTAGCAGCGGCCTTGAGCGAAAGTCGACTTTCGCTCAACCGGCGCGCACCTCGAAGACGAACGTCACCTTGCCGGTGGCAAGGAGCGCGTCGAGCCGCTCTCGCCTCCCCTCCGCGCTCAGGAAGGGCGAGCGCTGCACGGCCTGGAACATCCGATTGGCCGCTTCCGGGGCCTTGTGGAGCGAGAGCGCGAGCCCGTCGGTGAAGACCGAGACCGGGTACTCCAGCACCTCGACCGCGGCGTAAGTGCCGTCCGCGCTCACCGCGAAGTGCCGCCCGAAGAAGCGGACCACGAGGTCGAGCCGCGGTCTGAAGTCGTTGAAGTGCTCCGCGAGCGGGAGACACTTCCGCGTCGCGCGCGGGCGGCGCACCGTCAGCGCCTCGAAGGGCGGCAGCTCGTAGAACCTCCCGCCCTCGGCCTCGACGTGGAGCCGCGCGGGAGGCCCGTAGAAAGGCCACACTCGCCCCTTCACGGCCTCGCCCGTAGCTGCCGTGAAGGACACGACGTCGCCCGGCTCAACCGCGGCGATCGGCTGCACACGGGTCTTCCGAGGAGGCGTCGCGGGTGCGTGGATTTGAGCGGGGGCGGGTCGACCGATCGTGATCGTGCGGCGCATGAAGGGATCTTCCCCGCGAGCGAAAGTCGACTTTCGCTCAGATCGGGAGGTCGCGGAGGATCGGGCGGGGCCGGTCCGGGCAGCGGTACCGCCGGATGAAGGAGCGCCACTCGACGAACCCGCGCCAGCGACCGCGCGCCTCCCGAGGACCGCGCCCCGCGAACCGACCGTGAGGGCTCGCCACGCTCAGCCGCCCGACATGCGCACCGGGAGCTTCTCGGCGAGCGGGGCCCACGGGAGCGGCTCGCCCGCGTCGCGGAAGCGCGGTCTCAGCTCACGCACGACTTCCTGGACGGGCTTCAGGACGCGGCCGGAGGAGAGGCCCTCGATCTCGGTCGGCGTCGGGGCGACCGCGCGGGAGGGCTGCCCGGGGGTGGGCGAGGAGGTCTGCGGAGTTGGGGTAAGGCGGATCGGGAGTGCCATCCCCGGATCCTACGTCGGCTTCGGGAGGATCTTCTTCAGCTCCGCGAAGAGCGCGTCGGGGTCGTCCTGGAGCGTCGCGAGGATCTTGCCCTCATCCGGGGGCAGGTAACCCTTCGCGGCGATGCGCTCGCGGGCGTAGGCGACCGCGCCGGGGACGTCGTTCCGCTTGAGGTCGGAGAGCTTCACGGGTGGATCTTCCCCCGGGCGTCAGGGCGGAGGTGGGGCGAGCGGGCCGTCGATCTCCTTGAGCTTGAGCTTCAAGGCGGCGCGCTTCGCGGCGGGGAGCCCGGGGAGCGCGTCCACAAAGACGTCGATGTGTTCGCCCGCAGTGGTAATCGCCCGCTCCCCCGGCTTCCAGCGACGCGTCTTCAGGAACGCCTCTTCGACCCTCGGCCCGACATCCGTGCCGTCCCGATAGGCGTTGTCCACAGCGCCTAAGAGGTTCTCGATGTACCAGGCATAAGCGCCGTATCCACCGGAGTAGTACCCGTAAGTCACGCGCTCCGGGAGCTTGAGGACGGCCGGCTCTTCGAAGTGCTCCCGTGTGATCTTGCGGGCGAGGATCTCCGTGCCTGCCTCTTCGATCCCAACCCCGAGTCCGGAGTAGGCGTTGCTCTCAATGCGACTCGCACCGTGCAAGTCCTCGTGGACGAGAGTAGCGATCCCGCCGAGAAGCGCGTTCTGCTCACGAATCGAGAGAGCCTTGAGCGCGACCGGATCCATCGACAACGCGCGAGTGATCTTCTCAAGCTCCGACTTGACGACGACCACGCTCCCGTCCCAGCGGTGCGCGGGGCGCCTTCGGCTCCGCCGGCTTCGCCCGCTCCTCGACGCGCGCCACTTCCTCGGCTGCGAGAGCGGCCATGTCCACCGTCGACATGAGGGGGCGGGCCGGGGGCGAGCCCTTCCGACCCTCCGCGCTCCACCGCGCTGCGACCTCGCCGTCGCTCTTCGGCTTGAGCGTGATCGGAACGGGCCAGTGGATGCGGTGCGGGACCACCGTCTCGCGGTCGTTCGGCCGGTTCGGAGGAGCCATGTACGCATGGGTCCAGTCGTGGAAAGGCTCTGAGACGCGGCGGATCTGACCATGAACAGCCCAACTGTCTGCGGCCGTACGCGAGTCGAAAGCGGCGCAGAGGATCTTGAGCATCCCACCGCCGAGCTGGTCGTTCGCGCTCGTCATCGCCTCTTGAGAGGCCCTGTTCGATGCGGCCATTACTTCCGTACGAACGATGCGTTCGGCCCAGTGCGCGGGCGCCTGCTGGAGGAACGGGCTATCGGCGGTGAGCTGCTCGCGGACCTCAGCCCACGGCTTCCCCGTGAGCGCCCGCTGCTGGAGGGCGTCCTCGAATTTCCCGATGACGTTCTCGCCGTAGCGGTCGAGGACGCCTCGGTGCCCGCGGTGGCTCGGGTCCGACACGATGCGCCGGAGCGCGCTCGACTCCGCCCCTTGCCGGACGTGGTCCAGCATCGCCGCCTGGGAGATCCCGAGCGGCTGCGCGGACCCGGCGAAGAGCCGCTCACCCTCCGCGAGGTAGTGCAGGACGCTCGCCGTCTGCGCCTCCGAGGCGTCCACCGCCTGTTCGACGACGAGGTCGCGCATCGAGCCGGTGAGGCCGCGGAGCACGTCCTTCACTTGGACCAGCACCATGCGCGCGCGCACCGCGGTGAAGCTGTCCTTGCCGGCGCCGCGCAGCCCCTCCGCGCGCGCGATGCGGTCGTTGAGGTCGGCCTGCGCGGCCTCCAGGAGCTTGCGCAGCCGGGCCACGCCGACCTCCTGCGCGTGAGCTTGGGCCCGGCGCCGGTTCTCGCGGAGGATCTCGTCGGGCGTCACGGGCTACCCCGTCACGCCTTCACGGCGGGCTCTCCGAGAGGCTCGTCGGCGCCGGGCGGGCCCTTCCCCGGTTCGGGCGCTGCGGGCCTCTCCTGCGGGCTCTGGGGCTCGTCTACGGGCATCCCCGCGGGCGGGTACATCCCGGTCTGCGCCGCCTGCTCGGCCTGGACCTGAGCGGTGACGTTCTTCCACTCCTCCGCGGGGTCGAGCCCGTGGAGCTGCGCGGCTTTCTCGACGGCGCTCTTCTGCGAGATGACGGCCTTCCCGCCGGCCGCGGTCGAGAGCGTAGTCGTGTCCTTCGCGCGGTCCTCCGCGGTGAGGGGGAACCACTCGGGCCAGTGCAGCTCGATCGCTCCGCCGACGCCGAGCTTGCGCGGGACGACCGTGATCTTCTTCTCGCCGGTGGGGAGGCCGGTCGCGGGGTCGGTCTCCTGCTCCTCGATGACGCGCGGCGGGAGGTCGACGAAGAGGTCTTCCTCGTCGGGTGAGGGGAGCGCGACTTCGGTTTCCTCGGTTCCCGAAGGCTCCCCGTCGTTGAGCGAAAGTCGACTTTCGCTCAACCCGCCGGAGCCGGGGGCGACCGGGTAGACCGGCTCGCCGTCCTCGCCGACGAGCGGCTGGCGCGCGCGGATGGATCGGATCTGCTGCTCCAGGAGCTGCACGATCGCGCGGCCGTACACGGCGCGGAGCCCGCTCGCGGGGGCGAGCATCGGGGCGTACAGCATCTTGAGCGCGACGCTGCTCGTCCCGGCCGCCGCGACCTTGTCGGGGTCGGGGATGACCACCTGGCACGTCTCCAGGATGGCCTCGCGCAGGCGGTCGGTGAGGGCGATGCCGGCGGTGATGCTCGCACCGCTCAGCTCCAGGTACTTCGTCCCGGCGCCGGTGGTGCCCACCGGGAGCGCGCGGTCGGCGCCCTTCTGCACGCGCCGGATCTTCGAGAGCATGTCCGGTTCGAGAGCGAGGAGGAGCGTCGGCTCCAGGTTCTTCGCGCCGCCGTACGCGGTCGCGGAGAACACGATGTCCAGCATGTCGCACGCCTCGACGGTGCCCTCGTAGTCGGCCTCCCCGTCGCCCGTCGCACCGTCGAAGTCGGCCGCGTTCTCGATCCAAATGAAGTGCGCGAAGCCCTCGTTGTGGACGCACGTCGCGCCCTCGCTCTCGTCGACCACCCACTCCTCGGTCGCCGCCGCGTCGACCGCCCGGTCGACGAAGACGACGTCGGCCACGGGGGTCCAGTCCCGACGCTGCCAGAACCTCCGGACGACGAGCCCCTCCTTCGGGTCGACGACCTCGCGCTCGACCTGTTTGATCTCCGTCACGACGCGCGGAATCCGCTCCTCGAAGTCCTCCCACTCCTGGCAGTGGATCGTGCTCCCGGGGTGGACGCGGCAACGCGGCTTGCCCTGCCAGAAGCGCCACGAGAGGCCGGCGGTACCGGAACTGCCGCCGACGTCGCGGCAGTGCTTCATCCGCAGCGGGAGGCTCTGCGCGGTCGAGAGCGCGTCCGCGTAGTCCTGCGTGTCGGGGTCGCCGACCACGCGGATCTCCGGGAAGCGCCCCTCGCCGAAGAGGAGCGAGCTGAACTCCCGCGTCACGCGCCGGGGGAGGCGGTAGGGAGCGGCGGGCCGGCGCTCGTGGGGGTGCGGGAAGTAGTCGAGTTGCGCGGTCGAGAGGAGCGGCTGGTGCCCCGGCTCGAAGCCCGCAAGGACGTGCCCCGACCAGTCGTACGTCTTGTGGTCGTGCTGCCGGTTGCGGAAGTAGCTCTCCAACCGGGCGAGTCGCTGCACGCGGGACGACTTGACGTGTGCCTCCGGCGAGAAGCCCTGCGCGCCGATCTCCGGCGAGTAGCCGAACAGGGAGGCGTCGTAGAACGTGCCGGAGGAGCTGGGGACGAGGGCGGGCATCGGGGAGGGAGACTAGGGCGTCGGCGGGACGGAGGGCCCGCCTTGGGGCGCCGGGGCCTCACCAGCGGGGCCCTTGGGGTCGGGCGGGGACTGCGGGTCGCCGGGGTTGGCGGGTCCGCCGCACGGGAGCGGGCAGTCGACCACCATCTCGGAGACCACCTGGATCGCGCCCTCGATGCGGGAGAGCGTGAGCACGAGCTGCTGCTCCTGCGCGTCGAGCTGGCGGCGCTGGGCCTGGAGGTCGGCGAGGACCGAGCGCCCCTTGGCGTGTTCGGAGCGGAGGTCGCGGAGGCGTTCGTCGAGCGTCATCGGGGCGAGACTACCGCGCGACGTCCTCCGGCGCATCGCCGTCGGGACAAGCCTGCTGGCAGAAGAGCGTCGCGTTCGGCTCGCAGGCGCCGGGCTTCTCGTCGCACCGGTCGAGACAGGCGTCCGAGCAGGATGCGGGACCGCACCCGGGGAGGAGTACAGCGAACGTGAACGCGCACGCGGTGAGGAGCGCCTTCATCATTCCTCGGGGTCCGAGATCAGGAGGTAGCGAACTCCGGCGATGCGCCGACCCATGACTTCTTGGTCGACGCCGCCGATCGTCAGGAGCGCGCCGTTCGGGGTCGCTCCGGCGATGGCGTTGAAGTCGGCCTCGGTGACGTGGAAGAGGTCGCTCTCGGGGGTCTCGACCCAGGCGCCGTCCACGCTGGCGACGTACTTCGTCACGCCTGCGTTGAGGTAGGAGCCGCCGGACTGCCAAGTCGAGGCGGCGAAGAGTGCGGGGAGTGCGGATGCGTTGATTGCCATGCCGCGGAGGGTACTTCAGAGGACGGTCGAGGACCTCTCGAACCACCAATTCGCGCCGTCCGACGTGAAGAGGCCGGTCTCGATCGAGACGTTGTTCCCGAGGGTGAGCGCGCCGGAGGCGGAGCCGGAGATCGTCTGCGCGGATGTTGTCTTGAGCGTCACGACGTTCGCACTCGCGGCGGTCATGTACCCCTTGATCTGTTGACCCGCGCACCCGACCGCCGTCGGGAGGGTGAAGTCGAACGCGCCCCCCGTGCTCGTGAGCGGGACGCGCTCACGAGCGGCGGCCGTGTAATTCGCGGTCTGCGCCGCAACCTCGACCCACGCGGGGCCGTTGTACGTGCCGTCCCCCATGATCGCACTCCGCTGCACGAACCCGGCGGCTACGTCTCCGAACTCCGCGATCATCTTCGAGGCGCCGCGCGTATCGCCGCTCGCGTACATGCGGAAGCCGGCGACGCTCGCGGTCACTGGGGAGCGGAGGAGCATCGCGATCGAGGACGCGCGCGCGATGACCTGGAGGTCGCCGGATCCACCGCGGTTGAGCCCGCTCGCGTCCGCCTCGAACATGAACCCGGTCGTCCCGATCCCGGCGGTGAAGCCAGACGCCATGTAGAAGGCGTCGATGAACTGGCTCGGCGTACTGTTCGTGAGCCGGCCGATCTCCGAGTAAGTGCTCCCGCCGTCGGTCGACTTGCGGAAAAGGAGCTGCCAGTTGCCGCCCGTCGTCGGGATGAGCTGCGAGTCGACGACGAAACCCGTGTCGACGCTGGAGACGCGGGCGCGCCCCTTCCACGAAAGCGGTGGGGAGCGCTGCACGCTTGCGGCTGGCGAGGTCGTGTCGGTCGTGTTCGCGACCGCGAGCCCGCCACCGCCGGAGGTCGTCGTTACGCCGTCGACCTGGACCGTGAGACCGTTGCCGGAGGTCGCGAGCGCCTTGAGCGTGACCTTCGTCGCGGTGGTCCCGATGACCATCGGGACCGCGCTCGCCGTGTCGAAGAGCGGAGAGAGAACGCTCGTGCTCGCGCTCGCGGTACCTGAGACGGCGAACTGACTGCTGCTCACGGTCGCGGTGAGGAGCGTTGTCACGCCGTCCGCGCTCTTGATGGTCAGAGCCCCCGCGCGGAGGTCGATGGTACCGCTCGCCACGGTCGCCTTGAGCGTCCCCGCCGCGTCGATCGTCGTCGTGGCCGCGGTCGAATCGCCGAACGCCAGGATGGGGCCGGCAAGGGCCGCTGCGAGCCTGTACTCGGAGCCGATTCGGGCGCGGATCTCGTCCGCGGTTCCCATGCGGATCAGGCCGGCCGCGGCGATGCCGGATGTCGTCGAGCTGACGGACGGCGTCTTGAGATCGAGGACGCGCAGCGGGAGGTAGACGCTGATGGTCGTGTCGTCGCCGAGCGTGTCGGACGCGCACGCCCACGTCGCGTTCGCCGCGTCCCAGAACAGCCCCTTTCGTGCGGCGCCGGCTGTGTAGAAGACGCTCACCCCGTAGAGGCCGGTGGACGGCACGGCGCCGTTCTCGTTGACGTGCAGGACGGGGTCGGTGAAGTCGGGCCCTGCCGCCCCACCGCCGATCGCGAAGAGGACCCACCGGCCGGTCGACCCCGCGTCGTCGGGCTTCCAGTAGTTGATCCCGTCGTCGCTCGCGGTCTCCGTCGAGCTGTACCGGACGAGGTCCGTCGCGCCGTCGATGTTGCCGAAGACGCCCGTGCGGAGGAGCGCGGAGGGCTCGGCGCGGAGTGCGGTCGCGTCCGCGAAGGCGAGGATCGGGCAGGCCGGCGACTTGAAGAACGCGCTCACGTCGGCCCCGCGGCGTAGAAGGTGGTCGTCCCGAAGGCGCCGGGGCCGATCGGGTTGGAGAAGGACACGGTCGTGTACCCCTCCTCGTCGCTCCCGATCGCGTCGACCACGAGCAGGGTCTCCTTCGTGCCGTCCGTCGCGTAGACCGTCGCGCCGGGGACGAGACCGCTCGTCGTCCCCGTGGGGAACGTGGCGAAGGTACCCTCGCCCGGGTTCGGCTGATTCATCCCGAGC
>ERZ869925.417-NODE-417-length-32342-cov-14.287391_pt1 | contig 32342 bp, 32 predicted proteins | sample MGYA00579311_ERZ869925 | MGnify/ENA primary metagenome ERZ869925 (study PRJEB32216, sample SAMN09231817) | wastewater metagenome | place: USA: Maryland | collected 2016-07-30 | study: EMG produced TPA metagenomics assembly of the PRJNA472060 data set (Reclaimed...
TTTAACTTATTATTTAATGAATTTGTTAAACCAGTTAAAGTATTATTTGTATTAGCAGAATAATTGTTAAAATCAGAAATGTTTAACTTATTATTGATTTGTGTTTGGGTTGTTGCAGTATATCCTGTAAAAGTAGATATACTTGTATATCCAGTTGTACTTGGCTGTAATGGTGAAAGATCAACATTAATTACATTACCATCATTTCTTTTTAAATTTAAAATTGAATTATCGAGAGTTGCACCGGTTAAATATATATCAAATGTTGAACCACTACTATAATCGAATTTTTTAACCCAATTATTATTAGTAATACCACTATATAACATATATATACCAGGTTCTCCTGAAAGAACAACACATAACATTCCCTCTTCTCTTCTTTCTAATGGAATATTATTTCTTTCCTCGATAGAATTTGTAGTCCTTAAACCTCCTTTACCATAAAGAGCATAATGTGTTGGAAAAGTATCTAACTCATTTGTTGGGACAATACCAGCTATAACAATTGTTCCTAATAAACTCATATTTTATATATAAATAGTTATTAACAATTATTTGGTAATAGTATTTTTCTTCCACCAAAATTACCTCTTAAACCATATCTACATCTATCATATTCAAATAACCATCTAATTTCTGTAATATCCAAAGGTTTTGTATGAATATATAATTTTGATATACCTAAGTCTAATGTACCATTAAAGGTTTCTTCTATTAAGAGATTTTTATCATTATTATCAGGACCATTAAATGTTTGTGTTTGACTTAAACCAGGACTTCCACCACCCCAGAAAAAATTATACGGAACACCTTGTTGTTTATCTTTATGCGTTTCTAATCTTTTTGGTATTATTTCTTCAAAGTCTTTAACAACTAAAAATGGTCTTCCATTAACAAAAATGGTTAATGTACCTTTTCTATTTGGTTCTGTTTCAAGAAAACAATCGCTAAGTTTATGATAATCAAATTTTATTGTTATCATAACCCAATCACTAGAATCAACATAGTTATTACATTCACTACATAATGTATTAACACCACCACTAAAGAAACTTTCTGTTGAATATTTTTCTTCAATATAATAAGTTGTTATTCCACTATATTGTATAGCATAATCAATGCTTTTATTATTTGTTAGAGTTGTTCCTGTTGTGGAACAACTCCCACTAGTTCTAATAGCTCTATACCCAATACGATAATCAGAAGTGATCCTAAAGCCAATAACTTCATCAACAGAAGGGTTTGTTTGAATAATATCTTCATTTGTATCTCCGCTTGCTTGGTAAAAATTTATATTTGTATTTGTAAAATAATCAACACCTGGTTGTAATGGTATTCCGGTTGTTGTTGTATAACCTAATTCACCATCAAAAACATTATGATATTTATTTTCAGCTCTTGCACCCCAATAAAAGAAAAAACCAGTATTACCACTTAAATCATAATTTTTTGTATTATGATTTAATTTTAAAAGTGTTGTAATTGTAAAACCTTTTTCGTATCTATTTGGTAATAATTCTAAATCATAACCATCTAATTTATAATAACTATTAAAATAATTACCATTAAGTTTTAAATATTTTCCACTATAATCATATCTTATATTAAAAGTATTTCCTGTGTTATTTGGAAATATTTCTCTAAAAATAAGTTTGGGTGAAGTAAATCCAATGGTTCTGCCTGTTAGGCTATTTACGACACCCAAATCAATATCAGTTAAATTTATATCAGAAATAGTAAAACCGCTATATTTAGCTTTATCCCAAGCATTTAAAGAATATAAATTATTACCACCACTAAAAGAATTTTGATTATTAATGTCAATATAAACCCCTAAATCCTTTTGATTTAAAGGATCAACATCTATGATTGTATTAGCATACCTTTCATCATCAGAAAGATTATAATCCCATTGATTATAAAAAACATCATAGACTTTATAATTATCAAAATATCTATTTAAATTAGCCATTATCTAACTAGTGATCTAATAAAATCAGACATGCTTTTATAACCTCTGTTTTTAGCAGCAGCTTTTAAACGTTTTAATTCAGCTGTACTTACTCTTACATCAATTACATCATCACGTTTTTCTTTTTTCTTTTTATCTTCTTTCTTTTTCTTTTTTTCTTCTAAAAAAAGTTCAAAATTTTCTTTTAAGATTTTATCTAAAATATTCATAATATTTTTATTATAAATAGTTATTAAATATATTTTTTTCTATAATGTTTTAATAAATATTTAGTTTCTTTTTGAGAATATTGTTTTTTGTTCATAGGTTTAAATTCTTTTTTCTTTTTAAAGTCATTTAAATTAAAACCTAATTTTTTAACATAATATCTAGCCGATAAATCATTTTTACAATTAAACATTCTAATACATTTAGATATATCGCCATTATTCTTTTTTAAATGATACTTAACAAATTCAAGTTCAACAAAATCCATAAAACTAAATAAACTACGTGTATTCATTACAGTGTATCTATCAGATATAATCTCTTTTAAATTTAATTCATTGGATAATCTATTGTAGATATTTAAATGTAGCATTTTAGGGTAATTTCTATAAAAATCTAATACACCATTAATATATTCTTGGTGTAGATTTTCACCAGTCATTAATAATGAATTTTTAACTTTTTCAAGTTCTTCATTAAAGATTTTACTTAAAGCTTGTTTAAATAAAATCTTTTCATCTTTTTGTTCTGGTTCTAAATCAGAAAAATCTTCTAAAGGAAAATCATTATCAGTTATTAACTCTTCTTCTTTAAGGTTATCTTTTCTAATTTTTCTTAATTCTTCAACTTGTTTTTGATAAATGTATTCTCTTTTTTCCATATTTAATAATCATATAATTTAGCTCTTAATGAATATAATAATATGCTTGTTCCTGAATAAAAACAACCCATAAAAAAATATCCAACATATTTAATAAATAATGTATCACCAAATAATAATAAAGGTAAATTAATATTTAAATATATACTAATAAATAAACCAACCCAAAAACTTAAACATAAAGGACAATTCAATAGTTTATATATTTGGTGCATTTTCTTATTAAGAAAAAATTCTTTAATATTAAAGAATATACTACCATCAACAATAATTGTTGTAATTGAATACACAATCATTATTGATAATAATAATCCACAAATCATATTAAGAGTTATCATCTTCCAAATTATTTTCTTCTAAATTGTTATTCACATAATTAACCTTTGCTTCAAGTGTTTGAATATTTTCATTTTTTGAATTTAAACTTAAAGTAAAGTTTTTTAAATCATCAACATAAGACTTTTTAAGTTCTTCAATTTTTTGTGCTAATTCTTTTTCTTTTTCTTCTTTTGTTTCATTAAACAAAATAATCTTTTCAAGAATAGAATATAAATTATCAAAACTTTCGTTAAAAGTACTTGTTAATAACAATGTATTTTTTTGTTCCTTAATAGGTTCTAAAATAATACCATCATAAATAAATTCTTTTCTAAAAACCCAATTATCTTTAATTATAAAGATAATTGCATTATTAAAACCTCTTTTCTCTAAGGAGATTAAATATTTATTTTCAAAAATTTTATCAATACCCATAATTTAAATAAAAAAGAATGTTATAATATAACTTATTGTTAAACCTAGTGTTATTAGGTCAAATCTACCAATCTTATATTTTTCAGGGATTGGTTTTAGTAAATCTTTTATAAAAAAGAAAATGTGTCTCATTACATAAAGTAATGAAAAAATAAATAAAAATATTTTCATATATTGTAGTTTTTTAACATTAAAATTACTTCTTCTCTCATATAAGGTACAGGATAAACAACAAACTTACTATTTGTTCTATCCCACCATAATAATCTTAAATTACCTAATTTTTTACCAGTTAATTCACTATACATATAAGCATATATACTCATTTGAAGAGAATAATGTGTATAAGAACAATCTGTTAAATAATCTAAAGGTTGGTTCATCCATTGATTATAATCACTCATTAAATGAATTTTTTTATTTGTTTTATAATCAACAATACAAAAATAATCACCATAATCTAAAATTAGATCGGAAGTTCCCGCTAAATTATAATCTTCTAATGAAAGAATTTTTTCTGGTAAAACTTCATGAGCACTAAGAAAATTAAATTGTTTTAATTCTTTAATAACTTCTTTATGTTCAGGATTTGTTGGAAACACAAACCCTTTTTTCTTAATCCATTCTTCAATTAGATTATGAATTTCAGTACCATAAGTTGTAGCTTGTAAAGCTATTTCTTTCCATTCATTTAAAACCTCTTCTTTAGTTTTATTATTTTTTTTAGCTACTCTTTCAGCGATTAATTCACTTTCAAATTTAGTTTTAAATTTACCAATAAAAGTTGTTACTGAAGTATATTGTTTTTCAGGGAATAAAGTATTTCTATATGTATGTGTTTCGTGGTCTAAGAATAAAGCCATAATAAAGTATAATAATTTTAATTTTATAAATCAATTTGTAATTGATTTTTTATTTTTTCTAAAATTTCTGTTTTAGTGTTAGGGTTAATTTCTCCAGTAAAAAGGTTTGATAATCTATTATATAATTTACATATTTGTAATAATGTATTATATAAATTATATATTTCATAATTTATTGTGTGTTTAAATACATGAAAATCATTTTCCATTTGAACAATTAAATATTTTTTATAATAATAAATTTGTTTATCTAATGCATTATCAAATAATAAATAATAAATTTCATCTGTATAAACTTTTTTATTAACATTTAGATAAACAAATTCACTTTCAATAAAATATTCATCAGCATATAAAACATCATGGTTATCTAACTTAATTAGGATATTTTTACCATTAAAATCTCTGAAAGTTTTAACATGATCACCTCTAATCATGTCTAACCTTTTTCTAGGTTTTTTTCTTATTTGAAGTAAGGTTATATGATATTTTACTTTTGTTTTTCTTCTATTATTATCTTTTAAACATTCATTTTCTTTAGCTAAAAGAACTTTATTTGATTTTTCAACTAATCTGAGGTAAAATTTATAAGCTAATTGTTTTTTTCTAAAAAACTTTAATTCTCTGTATTTTTTTCCATTTTTAAAAACAACAACAATAAATTTTCTATCAGCTAAATTTTTCTCATAAACATTTCTTTTATCAGGTTTATCAACCTTTTTATGAGTACTTATTTTTGGTTTCCATTTAGAAGTGAAATGATATCTACCTTTTCTAGGTCGCATTTTTTAGAATGATTTAAATATCTTCTTTAAGAAAAATAAAACCTTATTTTCTTTTTTTATTATTATTTCTTTTTCTTTTTTAAGATCTGAATTTTTAATAAAGTCAATAAACTTTCTTTTTTCATTAGCTACTTTAATATCCATTTGTCTTTTAGCACTTTCCTCTAAAAGTTTTTCTCTTAAATAGTTAAAATCTTCCATTAGTTAAATATTTCAAATAAATCATAAGAAAAATATCTCAATTTTTTAAGAGCTTTTTCTTTAATCTGTCTTACTCTTTCTTTGGAAAGATTTAACTCCTCTCCAATTTGTTCTAAATTTAATGGTTGTCCATCTAAACCAAAATAATACTTAATAATTGTTTTTTCTCTTTCATCGAGTTTATTAAGTATTTTATTAATAATATCTGATTTATCAGGATCCATTAAATTAAAATCAGGTTGTTTTACATTAACATCAGATAAAATATCTAATAATTCATCACCTTCATCATTAAAAGTTTGGTGAATAGATATTGTATGTGGTTGTTCTATTTTTGAAGCGCTATCTTCTTTTAATTCTTTTTTAGATTTTTGTTCTTCTAAAATAATATTTACTGGTAATCTAATGTTTCTAGCATTTTCATTTAATGATTGAATAATAGCTTGTTTAATCCAAAACACAGCATAAGTATTAAATTTAATATCTTTATCCCAATCAAACTTTTCAATAGCTTTACAAAGACCATAATTACCCTCACTAATTAAGTCTGCCATTTCCATACCTTGGTTTTGATAACTTTTTGCAATGGAAATAACAATTCTTAAATTAGCTTTAATTAATTCATCAATGGCTTTTTTATCACCATTTTTAATTCTTTCACCTAAGAGTTTTTCTTGTTCAGTTGTTAAAACTGAACTTTTTCTAACATCTTTTAGGTAAATAGAAATTTCTTGTTGATTAATAAATCCTTCTTGTTTTATCATATTTATTTTCCTGTTGAATTAAAACCACCTTCTCCTCTTGTTGTTTCAGATAATTCTGAAACTTCTTCAAATTCAGATACATAGTATCTTTGTAATACACCTTGTGCAATTCTATCACCAACATTAACAAAGTAAGGTTCTTTACTATGGTTAATTAAACCAACTTTAATTTCACCTCTGTAATCATTATCAACTGTACCAATTCCAATTACATTGGTAATTCCATTTTTAACAGCCAAACCACTTCTTGATCTAATCTGTAATTCAAACCCCTCTGGTAATTCAAACGCTAATCCTGTACCAATAAGTTTAATTTCTCCTGGATTAATTACAATACTTTCAATTGCATGTAAATCAAATCCTGAAGCTCCTGGACTTTGGTAATTAGGAATAATAGCTTCTTGTTTTAATTTTTTTACTAAAATTTTTTCCATATTTTTATCTGTTTATTATATTATTTATTTTATCTTTTAAGTTAGGTTTAAAATATTCTTTAAATTCTTTATCAGAGATATCATATATATCATATATATCTTTAATAAAGTCATAATAATTATTAGCTATAGCTATTTTAATTCTTTTTTCATTATCAATACTAATATAACTATCTATTAAATAACCTTTACTATTAACACCTTTAATATTATATTCAATCATTGATTATAATTTTTTAAAAATTCTTTTTCTTTATCGGTTAATTTATCATAACCAATTTCATTTATTCTATCTAATATTTGATCTAATGTTAGTTTTTCTTCATTAGGTAATGTTCCAGTACTAAATAGTGTTGAGATTTGTTCGATAAAATCTTCTTGTTCAGTTAATTTTTTTTCAGTTTCAGCAATTTCTTCATCAGTTGGTTCCACTTCTGAAAGGAGATATTCTTTAAATACATCATTCATTTTAAAATGAACATTTTTAATATCTTTAATTGGGAAAAGAAAAAATTCGGAATCTTCTGATAATAATGGAAAGATATTATCTTTAACATATTTTAGTTTCTTATCACCATAAATAATTCCATAGGAGGAAAAAGGTCTTGTAATCATTCTAACAAAACCTTTTTTCACGCCTGAAAGAAGTATCTCAGTTATATCTGGTTCATTACCAAAATAAAAGAACATATATTTTTTATATGACATAGTTTTCGTTTTAACAAATTTAGCGATTTTTTTTGGATTTTTCAAAATTTTTTAAAAAATTTTTTAATTTATAATAATTGAAGATATATTTTCGTCTTTTTTAATTACTAATGTATGTTCTCCCCAATCCTTAGTTTGTTCTGTGTGAGAAATTAAAAACACGTTATCAAACTCATTCTTAATCTTCTCAAATAATAAATAGACATTTTCCATATTTTCTGGAGCTACTTTTCCTAAAACCTCATCAAATACTGAAATTGTTGGTTTAGAAATAGCTGATACAATACTTAAAACAACTCTTAAAGAAATAGCAGCTATTGTTCTTTGATATCCACTACCAGCTATTAAAGGTTTTTTAATATTAGTATTAATATCTACCATATTAAATTCAACTTCATTTTTATCATTTATATCAACTTCAACTTTGTAATCAGTTATATCAGACATAATTCTTTCTAATTCATAATTAATTAAAGGAATTGTTGTTTTTAGAATCATTTTTCTAATACCATTTTTACCAAAAGCTTCTAAATAAATTTTAAAGATTTTAATAAATTCTTGTTCTTTAATAATAGTTTCAATTAATGAATTATTATTTTCACTTTTTTCCGTTAATCTAACATTATGATTTTTAATATTAAAAATTTTTTCTTTTTCATTATCAATTTGCTCTATTAATTCTTTAATGTTAAAATCTAAACTAAAAATTTCTTTTTGAATATTTTTATTTTTAATAATAAATTCTTCATTTTTAATCCATTTTTCTAATTTAGAATTAGTTATTTTTAAATTTAAAGAAAAATTTTCAATCTCAACTTCATAACGTTCTTTTAATAATTCGGCTTTTTCTTTATCTTTGATTTTTTCTTCTTCTTGTTTTTGATACAAAATTTTTGATTTTGTTTTTAACAATTCTTTTTCTAATTCATTAATTTGATCTTGCAGATTAGCGTTTGTTATTACATTTAATTCGTTTTCCAATTCTTTTTGTTCTTTAATTTTTTCATTAAGAATTTCTAATTTATTTTCAATTAAAATAATGTTATTATTAATTTCTTTATTTTTATCAATTCTTTCTTTTAAATCTTTGAACTCTTGTACCTTTGTTTGTAGAATTACTTTTTCTTCAGCTATATTTAATAATGTTGAATTATTCTTTTTAATTTTATTTTTTAAATCTGTAATCTCATCATCATGATTATGATCTGTTAAAGGTCTTTTACATGTTGGACATATCTCACCTTCTTCTAATTGCTTAATTAGATTTGAATAATTTTTATTATCATTTTTAATTAAACTTTCATTTAAAATGATCTCATCATATTTTGATTTAATTTCACCATATTCTTTTTCATCAAACTCAATTAAATCAACAATTTTTTGGTTATTTAATTGTGATAATTTATTTTCTAAATCAGATTTTTGTGTTAAACTATTTTTAACCTCACTTAATTTATTTATTAAATAAGTTTTTCTTTTTTGGTTTTCATTTAATTTAACTTCCAAACCAATTTTATTTTCATTTAATGAATTAAAATTATTATTAAGTTCTTCTAATAATTCTTCATTAAATTCACTAACATAGTTTAATCTTTCATTTAAATTAAAAATTTCTTTTTGTTTTAAATTAATTAAACCTTCAATTTTTTGAATTTCATTCAAAATTTCTTCTTTATTTAGTATAGCTATTTCTGGATCTATATCTATTTTTTGTTGTAAAAGTTTTTCTTTTTGATTATTAAGTACCTCTAATTCGTTTTCTTTGTTTGAAAGAACATTATTAATCTCTAATATAGAAAGATCATTTTTATTTTTTAATTCTAAAATTTCTAGATTTTCATTTTTTAATGTTTCTAAATCATAGATATTTGATTTTAATTTTTGTTTCCATTCATTAAAATATTCTTTACATAACTCTTCTTTTTTAGATAGAACATCTAAACCAATAAATCTTGATAAAACATTACCTCTTTCAGTGGCTTTAGCATTAATTAAATCTTCTAAATTTCTAGAATCAGCTATAATACTTAATAAAAAATCTTCTTCACTACCAACAGCTTTTCTAATTACTTTTTCAGTTTGAGCTCTTTGTTCTTCATTAAGATTTTTAATACTACCATCAATTAAGATTTGAGATATTAATAATTCTGTTTTATAAGAATACTCACCATCCTTTTTCTTTTTTCTAACAACATTTCTTTCAATTAAGAAAGTTTCATTTTCAATTAAAAGTTCAGCTTTAATATTTATAGTATCTTTATCTTTACGATAAATATTAAAAATTTCAGCAACTTTTGTTGTTCTTGTTGTTTTGTTAAAAAATAAAAATAATAATAAATCAATAAACAAAGCGGTTTTACCTTGAAAGTTTCCACCTTCAACCATGGTTAGACCTTTTAGTTCTGTAAAATCAATATAATTATTATCACCATAACTTAAAAAGTTATCAAAACTAATATTTTTAATATACCATTTTTTAGGTTGTGGTAATTCTTCACTATCAAATTTAGAATTAATTTTATTATCTAATTTTATAATAGCTTCATGTTCTGTTAAATTATTATTTAATTTTAACCATTCTTTAATTAATTTTTGTTGATAATTAAGATCAGTTAGATTTTCTTTTTCAGTGTTTTTAAGTTCTCCTGTGTTATTTTGTTGTTTTGGTTTAAAAATTAAATGAATTTTATCTGTATTAAACTTTTTCGCAAAATAAGCTTTTACTCTTTTTTCTTTTTCTAAAGTTCTATTTTCAATAAAATCTTCCCATGTAATTTTAATTGTAGCTTTACCCATAATTTACTAAATTTTTTAAATTTCCTTTTAATTTGTTTAAATCGTCTTTTGTTATTTTTTTATTATTAAAATGAATAATAAAATCTTTTTTAGCATGTACATATAATTTCATTATATTTAATAAATGATAACCAAAAGAACTTTTCTTTTCTTTTTTATTATAAATTCTTTTAATAAGAATTTGTTTAAAATTACCATCAATAGTTATTAAAACTTTTGCTTCTCTAAAATGATTTTCATCTAAAAATTTTACTAATTTTAATAACAATTTACTACCTTCAATCATATAAATCTTTATATTTACTTTCGTTATTATTTAATTTTAAATCTTCTTTTACATCTTCTTTTTTATTTTCTAAATTTTCTTCATTAGTAAAAAATGGTGTTTGTTTATATTTTAAACTTAAAAGTTTTTCTTGTAAAAGAGAATTTACCCATTCATTAACGTCTATTTTATTTAATTCACAAAATTCATTTATATCTTTTTGTAAATCTTTTTTTATTATAATCTTAGCCATTTAATAATTTTTCTTTATTATTTTCTATATCACTTATATCTGTTATTTTAAAATGTAAAAGTGGGTTATTATTTTCTAACTCATAAAATTTATAATCCATTTTTTCACTATCAACAAGAATAAAACCATGATTATTTATATTTTCACCAAAATCTTGTTGAATTAAACTACTTGTATAAACACATTTTATGTTATTTTTAGTTTTAAGTTCTTGAAACTTATGAACATCAGCCATAATAACAAAATCACATTCTTGAAAGTTTTCAACATCATAACCATCTTCAAATAAAAAATGATCCGTTTTACTGCCAATTACTGGTCCATGAAAAACACCAATATATTTTTTATTTTCTTCTTTAATAAAATTTGGTTTATTATTATCGGTTAATTGCGACCAACAAACCCAATTTATATCTAAATCTTGATCATAATAAACTGAACTTTCTTTAATGTATTTGATTTTATCATTATTCATAGCTTGAATTATTGGTGTTAATACATCTAACCTTTCTGTATTCGAAGCAATAAAATCATGATTACCAGGAATAATTAAAAGAGGAGCTATATTAGCTAACTCATTAAAAAATTCTGTTATTAACGATACTAATTCAGGTGTCATTTGATTTTTTGAATGAGCTATATCACCAGCTATAACAATTTTATCAGGTTTAATTTCTTTAAGTTTTTCATATAAAAGATTAAAACTTTCTCTATACTCAGAGTGTCTTTTATATAATCTTATATGTATATCTCCTATTCCTACAATTTTACTCATTTACTAAATTTTTAATTTTAAAATAACTTTTTCTTTTTAATAATTCTTCTATCACACAATCAATTGTTTTAACACCAAAATCAAATGTTTCTGATTTGATTTTTTCTAATTCTTTAATTAAAAAATCTAAATCATGATTATGTTTTATTATTTTTTCTTCAAAAATAACTCTATTATATACTGATTTTTTATAGATAAAAAAAATCATTTCTTTTAATTTTATTTGTTTTTCAACAAATTCTACAGGTGTTTCGTTTATTACCATATTTTAATTTCTTTTGGTTTTTTATAATTTTTAATTTTTTCAAAAAACATTTCAGGTTCTTTTTCAAATAGTTCGGCTAAATCATATTCTTCTAACTCTAGAATATAGACTCTATCTTTTAATAAACCAACATTTAATGTGTTAAATATATTTAACGCGTTTTCATGTGCATCTGGATCTAAAGCTATTATAATATCTGATTTAGCATTTTCATAAATTGTTTTTAAATGAAATTCATTAAAACTTTTTCCTAATAAACAAAATGAATTAGGTGTGCAAATATGATCAAAAGGACCTTCAACAATATAAATTGGTTCATCCCAATTTAATAAATGTTCATTAAATATAATTTCTTTATTAGCTTTAGGATTTTTATATTTAACGAAACTTTTAACAAAGGATCTACTAACAAAATAATTTACTTTATTATTTTTATCATAAGATGGTATAATAATTCTACCATTATATTCACCACTTCTAGCAAAACCAATATTAAATTTTTTAATCATTTCATCGTTTATATTTCTTGAATATAGATATTCATAAGCTTGTTTAATAATTAAAATTCTTTTATTAGCTCCATATAATGGTTCATATTCTTTAGGTAAAACCTGAACATATTGTTTTTCAACAATTTTTTTTTCTTTAATCTCATCTTCTGGAAAAAATAAATTATATCTAATTGTATGTTTTTTTAAACCAAAATTTTTAATTAATTTTCTTATTGTACCATGATTGTTTTCTTCAGGAGAACAAGCCCAACAATTATATCTATGAATTTCAACATTTACTTCTAAATTACCTTTACCATCACCTTCTGGCATATTTTTTTCAGCTGAACAAATAGGACAATCAAATTTTACTTGTGTTTGATTATTATATATCTGTTTTGGTTTTCCGAGAAAATCACTTAACAATAAAATTAATTCGTTGTTCATATTACAGAATTTTGGTTTTAATAAATTTAAGAAAAAAGAATGAAAGAATAAAAAATATTTATAAAAAAAATTAAAAAATTTTTAACAAAAAAAGCCTAGAAGTTATTTCTAGGCTTTCTAAGCAATTATTTTTTAAGGATTAATGATCACCCCACTTTAAGTAAGATCTACAGCCAGAACCTCCTTTACCGCCTTGTCCGCTTTGTTTTGAAGTCATCTTAATTGGTTTATATACAGGTACTAATTTCATCATGGTTAATGTTGTTCCATCTTTAAGATAACCTTCAGCATCCATGTTAGTATTATTTAAAGGTGTAACCATTGTCCAGTTAGCCAAAATTTTCTTTTCAATTCCATCATCACTATCACTAACAATATTATTTTGTTTTAATAAATTAACTTTTTCTAAATCACTATCAACAGGTTTTAAATTTGCGAATGGATTATATACATATGAACTATCATCAATATACTCGTTATAAAATTTAAAATTATTATTTAAGTGTTGAATTGCTGTTGTTAGCCATAAATTAAAATCTTTACTATTAACGTTATTTATTATTCCATTTATTAAATCATATAATTTATCTTCATCAAAATTATTTTTAATTAATTGTTCAATAAAAAATGTTGCGTTTTCTTGACTAATACCATAACTAACTAATCTACTTGTTAATTTTTGTTTAGCTTTATCTGATACTTCTTCAAATTCTTTTTCATATAATTGACATTGTTGTATAGCTATTTCTTTAGCTTGTGCTTCTGGTATTCCAGAGGCAACTAAACTTGTAACAATAGCTGCAATATTAAAACCTTTTCTTAAATATTGTCCAACCCTTTGTCCAATTAATTTAAAATTTTGCATATTAAAAGCTTCTTTTATTTCTTGTTCAAAAAATACTGAAGCGCTTTGTCCTGCATCGTGAATTGTTTTTTTAGGTAAAATTGTTTTAGGTTTTTCTCTTAAAGCTGCTACTTTAATCATTTCAATACCTTCATTTGAGGTTGTTCCATTATTAAATTTAATAATACTACCATCTTGATTAATTTCATTTTTAGGGTATTTTATAATATAACCATTAGCTAAACTTTCTTTTAACTGATCTACATTATAAATCATTTTTTTACTAAACTTAATATCGTTAATTTCACCTTTATTATCAACCAAACCAAAAACCTTAATAATACCAACTAAAGGATTAAAATCTTTAATACCATATTTATTTAACATATTATTAAATGTTTGTGTTTTTGTTAAATTAATAAAACGAATTAAATCATTAATTTCAATATTATCAAAAATAAGTTTTGTAAAAGCTGTTAATCTACCTTTACTAATTTTACCTTTATTAATTAATATATTAACAATTTCATCAGCGTTTTCATTATCTAAACCTTTTCTAACTAAAGCGTTTTTAAAAACTTTATAATCGGTTGTATCCGCTAATTGATTTCCAACTTTAAAATCATCCTCATAATCACTAACATATTTATTATATTGTTTATTTGTTAATGTTGTGTCTTGTGTTGGTTTTATATCTTGGCTTTTAGCTGGATTCATTAAAAGACCTGTTGCCAAAGCTGTTCCCGCAATAGCTCTTTTTAAGTTAATTTCTTTTATTAAATGTTCAAATTGTTCTTCCTTTATAATATATTTCATAATAATAAATAGTTATTAAATTAAAAAACCTAAGTTTAAAACTTAGGTTTTTTTAATCATTATATTTCATTCTTAATCTAGCTATACCAACACAAACAGCATCACTTATATCCCAACATTGTTTTGTTAATTCACCTGTTTTAGGGTTTTTTGGCCATTCCATATTTGGAAGCATTGTTCTTACTTTTTCCCAAATAATTTCTTTTTTATTAACATCTTTTGGATAAGCTCCAAATAAAACAGGTTTTCCATATTTATTATTTTTACCTAATCTAGGAGCTACCAAATCTGGGAAAGCTATTCTTCTACTATCATTTGTAGATATATAATCTGGAACAACACCTAATTCATCATAACATATTTTACTGATAATACCATTAAATTTTAAAAGTGTAGCTACGGTATAAATATTGTTTGACCCTAATAAAGGGGTTTCAATAACAATATCCATAATACCAATGCCTTTAAATTCTTGTATAAAGTCTTTAAATAAATCAGCTTTTTTAAAATGTTCTTCAACTTTATTTTTTATATTTTTAACTTTTGGTGTTAATTGTGTTAGTTTTAACACTTCTTTTGTATCAACATCAAAAATTGCAATACCTAAAGTTGTTGTAGAAACATCAATACTTAATAATAATCTTCTCATATTTTAATAATAATATATTTTTTAATATAAATAAATATTAAATTTTAATTTTAACTAAAAATGCTATTGTTTCATACCAATATTTACTTATCGGTTTATCTGGTTTGGCTAGCGCTAATAAATTATTATTTTCATCATAAATACCTAATTCAGTAACTAAAATTGGTTTATCTTCACCTAAATATGAAGTAACACTACCAAGAGGATTACCTTCTAATTGTGCTGCTGTTGGATTTAATGTTGAATAAAATTCATTTGAACCGGCTATACATAATAAATTTAAAGCATATTCATAACTAAAACTAGAAAATGTTGTTGTAATACCACTATTTGTTGCTCCAGTAAAACTATATTTTGTTGGTTTAAAATTACCATTAGCTATTCTTGAAGTATCAGTTGCGGTAGCACCACTAACAAAATTATTAACAACATCAATATCTGTAAGAACAAAAAATCCTTTATCTAAATAAGCTATACCAATTGGTTTATCTAAACCAAAATCAAAAAGATTTTTTCTATCAGAATTATTTGTTGTTGAACTTGTTGTGTAAGGGTTATTATTTGTTAAACTATAATTCTCAGACCATGTTTCACCAGAATTATTTAAAGGTCTTCTAATAGTATCTGAAAACATAAAAGCAATATTACTTTCATAAAATTCATTACTATCAGTTTTAGGATTAATAGGTCTTCCAGTAAAATCAAATCTTGGTTGTCCAAAAAACTCAGCATTTAAAGAACTCTCACTTGTTTTTTTATTATACTGAGATCTATTACCACCTAAATCTTCAAATGTTGTATAAATATCGATTAAATAAGTTGCACCACTTCCACTATTTTGTGGAATAGTTAATTTAATTGTTTTACCATCTATTAACTCACCATATTGATTTTTTGGGATTTCAACAACAATAATTTTATCAGTATTAAAACCAGTGAAAAATGTATTTTGAAAAGTTCCACCAGAAGTAAAAAATAATTTTTGTTCATCAGTTATTGGTAAATTAAAACTCATGAATAAATTAGATTTTTCTGTTGTTAAATCAGTTCTATCCGCTAATGTGAATGTTAAATTTGTACCAGATAATGTATTTGTTCCATCTGTTCCAAATAATAATTTTTCTTTTGTTATTTTACCAACTGAACTTGGATCTATTTGTTTTAAATATGACATCTTAAACTAATTTTGTTTTGTTATTATTAAATACTAATGCGTTTCTATTTGGAAAATAAAACCTCATGTATGTTGTTATTGGTGTTCCTAATAAAGTATTTGTGTTAGAATAATCAGTATAAAAACCAAATATTTTATTATTTTCATTTGTTTTATTATTTTTTACTGAGATATATTTACCAGGATCTGTTTCAAAACCTGTTATTTCTCTATCAACATTATCACCAATAGTTCTATCAAAATTATTTGATAATGGTTGATCATCAATATATGGTGTTTCATAATCATATAGAATACTATTATTTCTATGATTATCTGTTAAATTTTCAAACTCTAAAATAAAATTTCTAATTGCTGCCATTATCGTAATCCTTTAATTTTTCTAAATGTGTTATATGTTGTATTATTTGCAATAAAATTAAAATCTAATGGGTCTGAAGTAAAACCACTACTTGGAGTGGCTAAATAATTCTCACCAAAATACTTAATTGTTGTATCATCAAATAATTTTCTAATATTATTATTAATATTAATTGGCAAACTTTGACTTAAAGCAACTTTACTTAAAATTATATTAACTTTTAAATTAGCCGGCCTTGTTCTTACCAGTGTTGGTTCTTGAATAACCATATTAAATGTTATTTTTTTAAAGTTAGTTTCATCAACAACAACACCTAACTTAGGTTGGTTATATTTTGATTTTTTAACAAAACTATCAATAAAGTTTTCAGTTAAACTAATCATTCTTGAAAATAAAAAGATTGGCTCGCCACTTGTTGTTAAATTATCTAAACTAGGTTCTAATTTAGTGTTAGTAAATGTATATTCTACTTGTGTCCCAAATAAAGTATATGTTTCTAACGCTGTGGCTGTTTTTGTTAAACTATTTGTGTTAGCATTTAATGTTGTTGTACTATTTAAAATATTATTACTTAACGGATAATAAAAACTTGAACCATCGGCTAATAAAATTCTTGAACTTGGTTTAACAAAATCAACAACTAAATTCTCACCAGCCTTTTCTAAACTATAAGCATTATAAAAACCTTTATCGGTTCCAGGACTAACAACATATTTTGGGTATATATTATAATTAACATTATTTGCTATTAAAACATCTTTATTAACAGCAATATAACCATAATCAAAAGGATATACTGAAATACCTGCTGGACCCGCTCCTCTATATTCACCAAACGGTGTTTTTAAACTACTATGTGTTAATGTAAATGGTGATGTTTTACCACTTAAATCAATAACACTACCATCAATATCATAATTATCTAAACCATTTTCAAAATTAAAAATTGCTTGTGTTAATTCTGTAAATATTTCAGAGTTTAATTGATCTAAAACAACCTCAAAATTACCATCGTAAAAATTTGCTCCTTTTTTTACTTTAACATAATCAAAGTAATCTAAAAACACACCTCTAGCAATTTTTTCTAAACTAAAATATAAATCTTCTTCCGATATATATGTTGGTTTATTATTAGCAAAACTTGCTAAACTTCTATTTCCCCACCAAGTATTTGATGTGAGATTTGAGGTTGAACCAATTTTTAAATTGGCTAATTGTTTAAATAAAACAAAATAATCGTGTAAATAAATATCAACCTCAGCCGAATTCCAATAAACTAATTTATTACAATCATTAAAGAATAATACAACATCACTATCAAATGTTTGTTGTGTTGTATCATTATCAATCTCACCAAAAGGTATTGGATAATTTATAGATACAGAATTTGCCATACTATAAATACAATCAGTATGATCACCTGTAACATCAGGTAAATTACCGGATGTTCTTGTTGTTTTATTTAAATAATCAATATCACTATCACCTAAACCAAAGAATTTAAAGATAGTTCCTCCACTTAGTAAAAGATTTTTTCTACCTTCACCGCTTAAATGAACATCTAAATATTCCGTTGTTGCACTAGTTATGAAACCCATATTTATAAATAGTTATTATTTTTTTTATATTAAAGAATTTAAAGAAATTCCACTATTATTTTCTTCACAATCACCTCTTAAAATCATAAATTTTATTTGTTTTATTGCTGTTGGTTGAATACACTCTGGATAATTATTAACACCACCAACATTAGGTATTGTTATTCCACTATAATTTGTTCCACCTGAATATGTAATAGGTGGTCCATAAATATCATTAACACTTGTACCATTAGGGTTGTTAATAATATTTAAAGCCTCTGTTGTAAGAAACGTAAGATAATTAACATCACTATCACCTAAACCAAATTGTTTAAAATTTAATTTACCAGATAATAATGCATTCCTACCTTCTTTTGTAAGAAAACCAACTAATTTATAATTATCAGTGTTTAAAAATCCCATATTAAAAATCTACACTTATTTGTAATACATTAACACCACCATTTTTAGCCCTTTCAATTGGTGAGGCCATTTTAGCAATACCAACCAAATTAAATTCATCATCATAAATACCAACCTCAGTAAATTTAACATTATCAATATCAGGTCTAAATGTTGGATTTAAAGAAGTGTTAAATTTATCACCATCAATAATAAAAGTGAATAATGATGTATATGTTGTTGCTTGAATACTTGTATCAACATTACCAAAAAAGAAATTTTGATCACCAAAATTTAAAATTGTTGGTTGTGCTGGTGTTGGTAAATTAACATAATTATTTAAATTAAATATTGTTGCATTATTATATTCACTAGCAGATATTGTAAATGTTGTATTTTCTAAATCTTGATAAGATAAAATGTTAGGTGTTGTAAAACTACTTATTTTATTTGTACAATCAATAACTTTCCAACTTTCTGGTTTAGGTCTTTCACCAATATTTGTTTTTTGTAATAAAACCAAAATGTTTGTTGCCACAAACCCTGTATTTAAGAAAGGAAAACTAAATGCTGGAAAATTAATCTTAATATCTCTTTGACCAACTAAATTACTAATATATTGGTATTTTTGACAAGGCAAACTACCTGTTGTTCCAGTATTTGTTAGCATATAACTAACCCAAACTTGTTCTGTTGGATTTTCAATTAAACCTGTTGCACCTACTGGTGTTGTTAAAGAAACATTTGGTTCTTGTAAAGTCCAACTTCTATTAGATTTATAATCCATTACCGCAACAACTTCTTCATCTTCAATAACAAAGATTTTTAATTTAGGAAAAACTTTACCAACAATATTATTTAAACTATCGATTAAATCATAATATTCTAAAACAACATTATTATCAATGGGTGATAATAATGTTTTAAGTGTTGTACCACAACTAAATCTAACACCTGGTTTTTGTGACGTTATTGTTTGATTTGTTTTATGGTATAAAATTCTTGGTAAATCTAATGTTGCAGTATTGCTATAAAATTGCTCACCATAAAAATTATTTATTGTGTTATTTGTATAATGTATAATAGCAATACTTTTTTGTTCTGAATTTTCGCTACCATAACCTAAATACTCTTTTGAACCGAAATACTCTTTTGAACCATAATAAGTAAAATCACTACCACTACTAGGTGTTCCTAAAATTGTTTCAGTTCTTGGTATATTTAAATTCCAAACATCAACCGCTGTATTACTTGTTGTGTTATTATTTTCAAATGTTAAAGTTGTTTCATCCCAATAAGGAATTGGTGTTGTTGAACCATAATAATTATTAATTGCATCGCCACCTGGTAAGAAATACATTTGCACATTTGTTCCTGTATATGGAACTCTATCAATTGTAAAAAGTGCTTGTGTTGAACCAGTTGCGGCAGAAAATGCTATACTAGAACCACTAGTTATTTGATAGAATAAACTAGGTGTATTTGATGAAAAACTTAAATAATTACTATTATTATCAAATTTAATTAAAATAGTATCACCAGATGTAATTGTATAAGTATTACCAACATTATAACTTGTTGTTTGTGCTGATACAATTAAAGAATTACTTAATGTTCTTCCTGTTGCAAAGGCTTTAAATAATGTTGGTTTAATTAAAAGATTTGTTGGTGTTCCACTAAAAAAACCTCTTGTTGTTCCTGTATTATAAATAATATTTTCAACAGAATTTAAACCATTAATTAAATTAAATGTGTTTGTTGGTAAAGCAGCGTTTAAGGGAATAGGATATTTTATATCACCATTATCATCTTTTGGTTTAAAAATAAATTGATCTGAAAAATCAGTTTTATTTTCTTCGCAATCATAACATACTTCACTATCACCTAAACGAAAATAAGTGAAAGTTAATCTACCTTCACTTAGTTTTTTTCTACCAATATCTGTTATTTTTGTATTTATAAAACTAACATTATTTTTTAAAATATAAGACATTTTTTTATTTTTTATATAAATAGTTATTTATTTATTTTTATGGCTCACTTTCACCTTCACCCAAATCAACTGGAGCATCTTCACCATAACTTAAAAAGTTAATATTTAAAGTATTAAATATTGTTTTTGTTTTATTTGGTGTTTTTTCACTAAATTCTTCTGATAAAATTTTATTAAAATCATCATTAGATATAGTAAAACTATAAGTATCACCAGATGTACTTATAAATATAGAATTACCATTAATACTTTTGTATAGTTTATTATTAATAAAATAATAATTATATGTACCACCAGTTGTTAAAATAACATTAAATTCATAAATATTAGTGTTTGTAATCCAATTTCTTGTATCAGTAAAAATTGTATCACCACTAGAATTTTTAACAATTAATAAAGTATTACCATCAAAATTTTCCTCATTTGTGTTAATAACAATTTTTGGATATTTTGTTGTTAATATACCAACAGAGGTTTTAATTGTTTGATAAAAAATATTTAAAGTTTTTGGCGTTCCCGTAATATTTAAATTTCTTAAACCTATTTGTGTATCTGAATATAAATAAAATTTATCATTTGTTAATAATTCATTATTTAATCTTATTATTGGTAATCCGATAATTTTATTTGTTAATTTTAAAACATATGTATTACCACTAACCCATATTTGTTGTGTTGTATCACTACTATATGCTGTTGTACCTGATAAATTATATATTTCAGTTTTATACTTTAATTCTGGATTATTTGAACCATAAAAAGCCGTAAATGTATCACCACTATTAGCAGTATTTGTTAATGTAATAACATTTTCAAAAATAGTGTATTCATTTGTTAAAACATTACCACTAAATAATTGTATATCACCATTAGGGATTTTTGTTAAATATAAAGTATTACCACTATTATTTAATGTAAAATTTTCTGTTATATTTAAAATTTCATTATTAGGTTCAGTTATAATAGAACTATCAACTAAAGTAGGTTTATTTGGTGGTGTAATAATTTTAAAAAAGCCATCTGTTTCTTTATTAACGTTATTATATGAATTATAATTATTATTAACAGAGTATGTGTTAATTAACATTCCATCAAAATACGAAACATTACTTTTATATGTTAATATTGGTTTAATTAAATAATCTGCATTTGTTAATTCAGAGTTTAAAATTGTTGTGTTAAAACCACTAGTTGCTAATGTTTTAATTGTTTTTTCATAAACAAATTCATTATTAATTTGTTTATATAATAATAAATCTAATTGTTGAAAATTATTATTTGTTATAGAACCAGAAAAAGTTATATTTGAATTATTAGTGTAAATAAAATCACTATAATTATTTATTTTTTCAATATAAGAAAAATCACTAATTATAAGTTTATTATTTATACTATCACTAAAAAATGAATAACCTTTTGTTTCATTAAATGTTAAAGGTTTTAAACTATTATTATATTTTGCTAATTCATTACCTAATTTATCATAAACACCAGTATATCCTGTAAATTGTATATAAAAATATTCTTTTACATTATTATATAAAAATGTTTGTGGTGTATTTGTGCAAGTAAATAAATTATTAAGATTATTATTTACATCAATGTAAGATATTTTATTACCACTAATAAAATATATATTACCATTTTTTAAATCAAGACTTAATTCAGAAGTATTTCCAGTAAAATTATTATTAAAATTTATTTGATTTAAAATTTTATTATTTTTAATAATATGTAAATAATTATTACTAAAAAAATATGTTTGTTTATTAAATAAGTTATAAATACTTTTAACACCACTAGAAGTATTTGGAAAATTATCAAGATTTGTAATATCAAGATCATTTAATTTTAAATAATTTGTTTTACTAACACCACTATAACCAAAATAAGTGTTTGTATCAACACTACTATTATACTCAATATTATATAATATATTATCATCAATATTATATGAAAAAGTATAACTTAAACCTGTTAATTTTGTAAATGTATTTGGAAATGTTTCTTCGTTAATAAAATATAAATCACCACCAGAACTTGGTGTTCCACTTAAAACAAAAAAGTTTTTATTATTTGGATCGTAATCTATTTTATTTACATTTGTTATACCACTAACAAATGAAAAAACCAAATCACTTAATTTATCACCAAATTTATATCTATATAAATTTTTTGTTGTATTACCAACAAATAAACTTAAATTATTATAACTAATACCTTGCCCAGTTGTTCCACTTAAATTAAATTTATTATATGAAACATATAAACCATCAGTAATACCTGTATTATAATAAGTATTAAAACCACCATTAATATTAATTGGTGTTATATTACCACTATAACTAATCTCAGGTCTTTCAAATGTTTCTAAATAAACATTAAAGTTTGTGTTTATTTTATTACTATTAGTTATTAAACGATTATTTATTGTTTTATATGATGCCATATTAATTATCATTATTTGATGGTGGTTCTAAATTAATTGGATTTGAAGGTGCAATTAAATTAGGATTATTTGGGTTAAATGGTGTTAAAATTGTATTAATCTGATTAAAACCAACTCTAACAACAAAATTAGCAGCGTTTTGTGAGGTACAAACACCATCACCAAAAACTCTAATGTCTAATATATCTAACGTTGGGTTAATATCCTTATTAAAATTAATAATTAACACACCATTGTTAAGTTCAATTAAACCATTAAAATTATTTGGTGTTAATACTTCGTAATTTAAATTATATAATAAAATTCTTTTATCAATTGTTTTTAAATCAATCTTAACATTATTTATACCATTTTTTAATAAATTATTTCTTGTTATATTAAAATCATTAGAATTAATACTACAAATAAAATTTTGTGTTTCTTCATTAGGATCGATATTTGGTAATGTAATAATAGTTCCTTTATATATAATTTGCCCTTTATTTGGAATTATATTACCTGAACATATTTCACACAAATCTTGCGGCAATGGATTTTGATTACATGGTGCAACTTGTGTATCATTTGAATAAAAACCATCAATTGTATAATTTCTTAACAATTTATTTTGATATAAAGGATATGTTATGTTATTTAGTACAGTACCTTCAAATAAACTAAAATTTAAAGTATTACCAATATAACTATTAAATTTAACATTATCACTATTAACAAATATTGGGTTTATATTTCTTTTAAAATAAAAATTATTATTTTTTAATAAACCTTTAACCTCACCAACTTTAATGTTAATTTTAGTGGTTGCAGGTGTAATTGTTTGTGATATAGTATCACCAGTTTTATTTATTTTATTAACAAGATATTTATAATTTGTTTCATCATTTAATTTAAATTCACTACCATCATCAATACCATGTTTATAATTATATTTTTCTCTACCATATATAGTATTATCAACTTTATTACCAGCAGTTAAAATAGTTGTTGCTGGAATAAATTGTTTTACTAATTTTAACCAAAATCCATCAATATAATTCATATATTTATAGATTTGTGAATAAGTAATTGTTTTATCTGGATTATAAACACTTTGATAATAAATATACCAAAGATATTGCAAACTAGGATAACCTCTACTTACTTTTCTATTTTTAACATTTATTAAAGTTGAATATGTTTCTTTTATATATTCATAAAAACTTTTATTTTGTGTTATTGTTTTATTGAACACATCACTATTATAATTATATATTGTTGTTGCTTCTAAATCTGTATTAACCGATGTTGATATAGTTGTTCTATAAGGTAATCTATTATTAAAATCTCTAATTGCACCAACGTAATTTTCAATAATAATTCTTCTTGTAAATAATAAACCATCTTTATCTAATCTTACAATACCATCAAAATTTTTACCATTAAATTGTGTGAAATTACCAACAACAATAATACCACCATCTGGTGAGATTGCTACATTATTTACTCTGTTATTAAAACCACTACCTAAATTAGTTAAAAATGATGTATCAATACTTCCATCAGTATTTAATCTAATTAATCTATTTGCAGATGTACCATTATAATTAGTAAAATTACCACCAACAATTATTTTACCATCTTCTTGTATAACAATTGTTGAAACAAATGTACCTGAAAGACCTGTTGTTAATTGATCATTTCCACCTTGAAAACCTGTTCCAATAACAAAACTAGTATCTCTTGTTAGATTTGAATTTAATCTTACAATAGCATTAGCCGAACCAAAACCACCAGATGAAAATCCAGTAAATGCTCCACCTAAAATAATTTTATCGTCTTTTTGAACTTCAACCGCTCTAATACCTCTACCTATTGCAGTTGGAATACCACTTGCTGCTGGTAATGTTTGCACAATAAAACCATCTTTATCAACTTTTACAATTCTATTACTTAATTGTCCAGAATATTGTGTTAAATCACCAGCCAAAATAATATCACCATTTGTTAATTTTTTAACGATACTAATACTACTATTTGGACCACCAGTAAAACTACCACCTCGAAAAGATGGATCAAAACTACCATCACCATTTATTCTAATAACATGATTATATCCAGAAACACCTGAAAAATTAGTAAATTCACCACCAATAATAAGTTTTCCATCATCTTGTTCAATAAAATCACGTATTAATCCAGCAAAAAGACTTGGTCCGCTTGGAAAATTTGGATAACCAATCATTAAATTTTGTGAGAATGTTGTATTTAAAGTTCCATCAAAATTTAATTTAAATATTGCTTGTGAAAATGTTGTATTAAAACCACCAAAATTACCGGCAACAATAATACCATCACTTATTTTTTTAATTTTATTTACAGTTCTACTTGTTTGATTATTTGGTGGTGCAATAATACTAGCACCAACATTAAAAGAAGTGTCAATCGAAGCATCAGGATTTAACCTTACAATTCTTGAAAAGTTTGTTCCACTAACACCAGTAAAATTACCACCAAGATATATTTTATCATCAACGAACTCAAAAGTATTTAATGTAAAACCTGTTGGTGTAAAAACTAAGTTTCTATTAAAGTTATCCGGTGTATCAATTGTATCTGTTATACCCGATATTTTTGTATTAAAATTAAAAATTTCATTTTCAATTCTTTTAGAACCCCTAATAAATAAATCAACATTTTTTGTATTAATAACTAATTTATCATCAATAATATTATAATTAGTATATTGATTATTTATTCCATAATATCTGTTATATGAACTTCCAGTTAAATTAGTTGTTGCACCTGAATTTACCCAACTTTTTTTATTATCAACAACTTTAGTTAAATTAAAACCAAAATTATCAATAATATTTTCATAATGATTTTTATATGTTCTACCTAAATCATCAATACCTAAACTTTCAAAATATTTATTTTGATCTTCAACAAAAACAAATCTAGGATTTCCTGAATTATCAATAAATAAATCATCTCTACTAATATTATCAACATTATCAGGTAATGCTAAAATAGTTTCTAATTTATCTAAATTTAATTTTTGTTCAGCAACATATACATATTCATTAAACTCTAATAAACTTTCAGGAGCACCAATAAAGTTTAATATAAATTTAATTGCTTCTCTTGTTCCTTTTTTATTGAATAATTGTTTGCTATTAATTACTAAACGTCTCCATAATTCAATATCTAATTCAAAAGGTGTTAATGGCTCACTAAAACCACTAATTGGTTTTGTATTATCACCAAATACATTTGATAATAAATCATTTTCATTATTATATGATGCTACTTCCCAACCTAATGTTTCAGCAAAATTTTTAATTAATTGATCTGGTATATTACCTAATTTATCATATGAAACTTTATTCATATATGATAAACCATTAATATATTTTTTAACATCATCTAAACTTCTACCATAAATTTGTAATATTTTTTGTATTTTAATATCTTCAGTATCAAATTCTAAAATTGATGGTGTTATTAATTGTCTAACAATTACATTTGTTTTATAATTATCAATTGCAACACCAATCCTTCTTAACTCTTCAACGTAATTATTAAAATCTGCACTATCAATGTTAGGATGATAACCATCTAAACAAGGCCAAGTTAAATTTATTGTTTCTAATGTTTCTTCACCAGTAAATTCATCTTCAATAAAAACATTAAAAGATGATGTATAAATAGGTGATGTTTTAGTATTTAATAAATAATTTTCAATACTACCTAAATTATTTAATATTTCTTTTCTTTTAAATTTATTTAACTTAATAAATAATTTTTGATTTATATCATTATTAAAAGGTGTTCCAGTTATTGTAAATGTTATATTATTTGAATTATCTGCTGAATAAGATAATATAGGATATTCATTACCATTATATTCAAGAACATAATCAGCATAATAATCAATAAAATCTCTTATATTTAAGTTTCTTGTATCAGTATTTAGATACGCAATAAAATATGGGTTAATAATATTATTATCACTAACAACAAAAGAACTAGTATTATTATCTAATAATTTAACAGATGTTATATTATTTGTTCTTAAATTAAAATTCTCAATAACTAATGCGGCTGGAAAATTTTTAACTATATTATTTATAGCAACTCTAAATCTTTCAGTTAAAGAACCATATAAACAAAAATCACTATAATTTCTATAATCAAAATTAATAACAATATCGTTAAATGATGTTGTTATTTGATCATTTAACGATATTGTTTTATTAAAACCACCTAAACGATAATCTTGTGTTTGATTTGTTGTAGTATTTTGTCTTAAACTAAAATTACCAAAAGTAAATAAAGAAAAACCATCTCGCCCTGTTTTTTGCAAACCAACTAAATTATCACTAAATGTTTCACCACCATTATTAATCATTATTATTTTCTTTTTTTATAAATAGATTATTAACGATTTTATTCATTAATTAACTTATCAATATCTTTTAACAAATTATCAATTGTTGATGTTAATTTTGTGTTTTCAATAATTTGTTTTTGTTTTTGTTCTTTTAATAAATTAAATTTAGCATTAATTGAAGATGTTTCTAAATTTGGTTCTTCTTCTGGTGCTGGTGTTGTATTTGGTGCTTCTGGTGTTGTTGCTTCAGCGCCACTTAAATTAGGTGTTTCTCCACCCATATTCATATCACCTAATCCACCAGTTAAATCATCACCTAAATCTGGTGTTGATGAACCCATATCACCTAATCCACCGCCACCTCCAAAACTTGGCATTGAACCACCACCAACTCCACCACCACTAGGATTTTGTTGTTGTGGAGCAACTTGTTGTTTTGTTTTAAATAATTTATCAACATCATCAAAGAAATTTGTTTTTGGTATAATTTGTGCTGTATTTGCTAATTCAGCATTTAATGCTTTTTCAAATCTTTGTTCCAATAAATCTTCTCTAATTTCTTTTTCACTTTCGCTAAATATTCTTTTTCTCGCATTAGCATATGACATTGGTGCCATACCACCTTCACTAACAGGTGTTGTTGCATCTTTAAATAATTGAATTTTTTCTTTCCAATTTTCAAGTTTTAAAACATCACTTTGTAATGAAGGATTTGTTAATGTAAGTGTAAAGTTTTCTAATTCTTCTTCATAACCTAATAAAAATAAATGAACAATAGCCGCTTTATTTAACTCCATTATTAATGCTTTTTGCATGTGTTGTACGGTATTAGCAAATCTAATATCCATTAAGGCTAAATTTTTACCATCACCAGCAGCACCACCACTATCACTATCAAAAGTAATAAATGCTCTTGGTACTCTTAAAGCGGTTAGCATTTTATTCTGAAAATATTTAATATCCTGAATATTATCTAAATTTGTTGAACCTTGTAAATTCTCAACAACATTTGTGTTGCTACTTTCTCTAACAGGAATAAATATATCTTGATCTTGACCAACTAAATTATAACGTAAATCGAGTTGTCCAGTTTTAGGATCAACCATTGGTGTTCTTTTAAATTTATTAGCAATTCTTTGGATATATGGTTCGCTATCTTTTGGATCCATATTACCAACAAATACTTTAAAAATTCTTCTATCACTAGCCCTTGTTAATCTATTAATTAATATACTATCTTCCGCTAACATTAAAAGTTTGAAAATTCTTCTTACTTTGGCTAAATGACTAACACCATAAGGTAATAATTTATCATCACCAGTTAATCTAAAATGTAATACTTGGAATTGTTCTAACTCCATATTTCCATTTGTTTCCCAAAAGAATTTTGTTCTATCAACTTTTTTTGATTGTGATATTAAAGTTTTTTCAAATCTTTGTATCTCAGCGTTTGGTAATTGCTCACAACCAACAATACCTTTTTCTCGATTTATTTCTAAATAAACAAAATTTTCACCATATTTAACCAAATTTCTTGCCCAAGCATAAAGATTTGTTTCTAAGTTTAATTTTTTATAAAACAAATCTTCTAAAATTTCTTTAATTAATTGGTTGTTTGAAAATACTGATAAAATCCTACCTTTTTCATTTTGTGTTGTTATTGAATCTGCAAATATATCCAATGCTGCTGATATTTCTGGCATTTGTTCCATTGCTTCATAATCATAATAACCTGATAAGCGATTTGGATTAACAACCATTGCTTTTTCAAATTGTTTATTCTGAACAACTTCCCAAGTATTTTCGATATATTTTGTTTGCTGCATTTGCAGTTTTTCAAACTCATATTCTTCTTTTGATTTTGTTTTTAAAATTTCTTTTTCTGGTTCAGGATTAATAAATTGTTTAACGTCCTGTGGATCGTCCATTGTTTTATTTAATCTTTGCCAAATTGTTAATTTTTGATTATTTTCCATAAAATTAAGTATAAAATATTTTCTTATCTATATAAATAGTTTATTATTTTTTAGTTAAATTAACTATTTATATAAAAAATAATAAAATGATTAATTTTGGTAAATATAAAGATGCTGGTGTATCTATTCTTATAGAGAATTATAGAAATAAAGATAAATTCAAATCTTTAGTTAAAGAATTTTATTCTATTTTGAATAACTCTGAAATTCTTAGAGAGAATTATATTTTATATAATAAAATAGAAAATGTTAATTTAGATGAACCTGAATTAATAAAAGAATTTATTGATGAAACATTAAACTCTATTAAAGATAATTTAGAATATTGTGGTTGTTCTGAAAAAAAATTAAAAGAATTTATTGATAGAAATAATGGAACAATTAAAGAAAATTTAATTGATGATATTATCAACACACCTAAATTTAAAATTAAAGAAAGAATTGAACTTAAAAAAAGGTTAATTGAAAATGTTTCTAATAGACCTAAAAAAGAAAAGATTGAAGTTAATTTACCTTTAAGTGTTTATAGTAGTGTTTTAGTTGAAAAATTTAATGAAAAATATAAAGATCTAAACGAAGAAGACAAATCTATAATTAAAGCAGTATTGGATAAAGATTATGAAAAACTTAAAGAAAGTTATAATAATTTAAAACAAACAACTTTAAATAAAATTGATACTTTAATTGAAGAAAGTGAAGATACTTTATTGATTAATAAACTTAAAGTTATTAAAGAACGTTTTGAAAATGAAGATTCTAATGAAATTAATGAAGAAAAAATTATCAAAATAATTCAATTAAATAACACATTAAATGAAGAATAATAATATTTTTTATATAATAATATTTATTTTGGTTTCATATTTGTTGGTTGAAATATTTTGGTCTCCAACAAAAACATATTTTAATAATAAAATAAAAAATGAGATTGAAAATCAAATTAATAACTCTATTGGTAAAATTGATAGTGCTATTAAAGTAGATGTTAAAATTGAGAATCAAAGTAAAGTTATTAGAGAAAAAATAAATATTAATAATGAAATTATTAATCAAAAAGAAAATGAATTAAATAAACCGATTGAAAATGATACAAGTGTTATTAACGCTATTAATTTTCTAAACGAATTTTCAAAAAATAATATTAATGAAATTAATTAACATTTATAAGCAATTATTAAAAGAAAGTGAATTAAATCAAAGGTTTGATAGGGTTGGTTACTTTAATAAGTTTGATTTAGCAAAAGTTGAATTAAATAATAAATATAATTATATAAATCGTGAAGGAGAATTATTATCAGATATTTGGTTTGATTATGTTTATGATTTTAACCAATTTAATCAATTTGATTTGGCACAAGTTAGATTAAATGATAAATATAATTTTATAGATAAAGAAGGAAAATTATTATCAGATATTTGGTTTGATAATATTGGTTATTTTAATGAATTTGGTTTAGCAAAAGTTGAATTAAATAAAAAATGGAATTTAATAAATAAAGAAGGAAAATTAATATTTAAAACTTGGTTTAATGGTATTAGTAATTTTAATGAATTTAATTTAGCAAAAATTGAATTAAATGATAGGGGTTTTAATTATATAAATCCTGAAGGTGAATTATTATCAGATATTTGGTTTGATTATATTTATAATTTTAATCAATTTAATCAATTTGATTTAGCAAAAGTTAGATTAAATGATAAATGTAATTATATTAATAAAGAAGGAAAATTACTATCAGATATTTGGTTTGATATGATTTATAGTTTTAATGAATTTGATTTAGCAAAAGTTAAATTAAATAATAAAGAAAATTATATTAATAAAGAAGGAAAATTACTATCAGAAACTTGGTTTGATTGGGTTCATAATTTTAATGAATTTGGTTTTGCGGTTGTTGGATTAAATAATAAAGAAAATATTATAAATCGTGAAGGAAAATTATTATTTAAAACTTGGTTTAATAGGATTGATTACTTTAATGATTTTGGTTTAGCAGAAGTTAAATTAAATAATAAATTTAACTATATAAATCAAGAAGGAAAATTAATATCAAATATTTGGTTTGATATAGTTTATAATTTTAACCAATTTGGTTTGGCAGAAGTTAAATTAAACAATAAATATAATTTAATTAATAAAGAAGGAAAATTATTATTTAAAACTTGGTTTGATGATTTTAAAGGATTTAATGATTTTGGTTTGGCAAAAGTTGAATTAAAAAATAAATATAATTTAATAAATAAAAAAGGAAAATTATTATTAAATACTTGGTATGATAAAATTAAAGAATTTGAAACCAATAAATTTATTTTAATAAACAATGATAAAACATATAAAGTATTAATTATAAAAAAATGAAATTAATTAACATATATAAACAATTATTAAAAGAAAATTATAACATACCAACAGATACGGATTATTATTTTTTGGATTATGTTAAATCAAATAACCCAAAAGAATATTTAAAAGTAAAAAATATTTTTTTAAATAAAGGTATTGATGCTGCAAAAGCATATTATAAAACGATTAATCCAAAAATAAATTATGAGAAATTTAATTTTATTAAAACTGATATAAAACTTGGTGATAAAATATTAGTTAAATATAAAGATAAAGATGAATATAATTTAATTAATGAAGAGGGAGAATTATTATTTAATGATTTTTTTAATTTTTACTATTTTAATAAATTATATAATAAATTATTAGTTATTAATAAATATGATTTTTTTCATTATGATATAACTAATTATATCAAAAATAACAAAAACTATTTTATTGGTTATAATGGAAAATATACTATTTTAAATAAAAAAGGAAATTTATTATTTAAAACTTGGTTTAATTATATTGGTAATTTTAATCAATTTGGTTTAGCAAAAGTTGCATTAAATAAAAAATGGAATTTAATAAATCCTGAAGGAAAATTACTATCAGAAACTTGGTTTAATCATATTGATGGTTTTAATAAATTTGGTTTGGCAAAAGTTGAATTAAATAAAAAATGGAATTATATAAATCAAAAAGGAAAATTACTATCAGAAACTTGGTTTAATCATATTGATGGTTTTAATAAATT
>ERZ869925.420-NODE-420-length-32225-cov-314.125054_pt1 | contig 32225 bp, 37 predicted proteins | sample MGYA00579311_ERZ869925 | MGnify/ENA primary metagenome ERZ869925 (study PRJEB32216, sample SAMN09231817) | wastewater metagenome | place: USA: Maryland | collected 2016-07-30 | study: EMG produced TPA metagenomics assembly of the PRJNA472060 data set (Reclaimed...
TTCGGTCTGGGATTCGGTCAGGGATTCGGTCGGGGATTCGGTCTGGGATTCGGTCAGGGATTCGGTCTCATGGTGCTCGTTGGCATGTGACGCTGAATTTGGTGCTTGGTACGAGTATTACAAAGAGATTAAGGCAATTCCTTCTCAAGAAAAAGCCGATAAATATGTTGGGTATTTAAAATCTGGTGCTTTCTACGCGATGTTCTTTGAGAAAAAAGCATTTATCATGTGTCGACCAGTAAAAGTAGAACAGGATGAAAGCAAAAGATTGCATTGCATTACTGGTCCAGCCCTAGTATTTGCGGATAGAACAGAAATTTATCAAATACACGGCGTACGATTTACCAAGGAACAATTTGAAAAATCAAAGAAATCAGCGGTAAAGGAGTTATTAGGTTGGGAGGATATAGAACAGCGTTCCGTTCTTTTACAAGATAAGCCTTTGGAACAAATGCTTAAAAATGCGAAGGCAAAGATAATTGATGAAACAAGTGAATGCGGCGGCTATAAATTGTGGGAAATTGATTTAGGCCTCAGGTCAAAAGCTAAGGCGATGACGTATAAGGGTTGGAGCTTAGGAGTCGATGGTAAACCAAAACAGTATGCAAAATATGTTCCAAATAGTTCTACCAACTGCTTAGAAACTATCGCTTCGCTTCGGGGTCTTACTATCGAAGAATTTAAATTAGCCATTAAATCATAATCATATGCAAAACATTCATTTACACGGCGATATAACACTCTATCCAGTTAAATTAAAACCTGCAAAAAACAGCGAGAAGGAAAAGATACATATTCTCCAAAATTCAGGAGTAACAGGAAATCGTCATGAAGTAGTGAGTAAAAAAAATCCTATAAGTCGTTGGAAAGATAAAAAAGAAAGAGAGTTTATTTCCTGTTCTAAGCCATTTATTCTGCAACATGTAGGCGGAGATGCTGAACACGGAGTTCAAAATATTGAAGCAGGTGTCTATGAAGTAAAGAGGGAACTTGAGCATGATCCTTGGAAAGATGAGTTGAGAGTCGTGATTGACTAACCCTATGCAACCCAAAATAACCCTTAAACAAAAAAAGATTAAACTTTGGAAGGATAAATACCACGTAGTTGTCCGACTCTACAACACGGTTAAGGAACTTCAAAAAGAAGTCAAAGATAAAACTGTAGCAGGAATGTACAGACCAGAACCATATATTATTTACCCTAAATTAAAAATTCCTTTAAAATTTGGAACAATCTATCTGGCCAAGGAAAGACTAGGTGTTGGATACATAACTCATGAAGTTTTACATTGCATAATTGATTATGGACATAAGGTAGTTAGTGGGAACTTGGACAGTCTAGATTACGATGATGCCGAAACGCAAGAAAAACTTTGTATAGAACAGGGGCATATAACAAAAGAAATATGCAATTGGCTAAACGATAATAAATTATGGGATTAACTATATGGACAAAAAACCATCACAAACAAATTTGCTCTACAACCTACTACAAGACGGCCAGCCACATAGCACGATTGAAATAATGGAACGAGTATATGGCGGTTCACATTTAGGTCTTGCTAGAGCTGGGGCAAGAATAAACGATCTGGTAAACCTTGGCTATGTATTCTTAGACAAGTATGGCCACGAAATAATTGGTTCGGGAGTAAAGAGAGGCTGGAAGGACGAACACAATCCAACAATATACTGGTATCGGATGAAGATTAAACAGCCTCTAATCCTCAACACCGAAGTCTACAGCAAAGAGTATCTAGAGAGGCAGGAGAAAAAGAAACAGGGGGTATTAATTTAATAACAACTATATGACACAAGCAATCGTAGGAAAAATCTATAAAATCAAAAAAGGGAGTTGGGGAAAGTGTACTACTTTTTTTAAAGCACTTAAAGCAACTAAAATCAGAATTACTACTGGTAGGTATGATAGTTATATGCACTATGAAATTTTAGATGAACAAAATCATTATTTAAATAGTTGTTTTGGCTGTTTCACCGAATCAGACCTAGAAGAAGTAGAAAAGACTTTTAACAATCTTGAGATAGGTGATGTGGTGGTGGATAGAGATGGAGATAAAAGAACCGTTCTGTCCGTTCTCCCTTCTGCTCCTAATAATTCAATATATGTTTTATCTCGTACTAGTAATCAAAAATATGCTTCTGCTATTTATTCTGCACATGAACTAGAAGAAGGTGGATACACAATTTTATCTACTCCTTCTACCCCTAAAAAAACTGTAGACGATGTATTAGCCCAATTATCAGAAGAGGATAAGGAGATTGTTAAAAACGCTTTAAAATAATTTATATATGCCAAATACAAATATTTTAGTTAATCCTGATGTTCAGGGGAATATTTCATCATGTAAAACAGAAGTTACCGTTATAAATGGCTCATCACGTGGCAGTCTATGGTTTGTAAATGATACAGGGTATGCAACTAATAATTGTACTGGTCAAGTAGATAGGTTTGAGTCTTGGAGCCTGAGTGGTTTTTCAATAGGACTTATGATTTTAGTTGGGGTTGTAGTATTTATTGTATCCCTTAGAGCTATATTCGATTAAGTTTAATCCCTAATTTATAAAGGTATGGAAAAACCAATAACAACCCATGAGATACTAGCCGAGTTTGATGAGAGGTTTACTGAAGCTAACCCAGGGTGGAGAGAAACAGGTTTTACTGGGGAGACAATAATGAAAGATAGTGTATATCCTGGACAGTTGAAAAAATTCATCACCAACTCTATTTCTCAGATATTAGAATCGCTACGGATGGTTAAAGTTCACTCAGGAGTAGAAATTTTTAAAGAGCTAGATAGTGGTTATAACGACGCAGTTGAGAAACTTAATCAAAAAATAGACCAGATAATTCAAGGTAAATAATTGTATGGAAAAAGAAGAAGCATACGAAAAATCTATAGAGGGAGGGTATAAGAGTAGAAAACCCCAAGAGTGGCAATTAGGCCATTATCGTAATAAAAATTATTACTATATAAATATTATTCATAAATTAGGTTATTCAAAGTGTCAAGTTGATATTAAAGATTTGGGTAGAGTATCTAAATTCCGTTGGTATTTAAAAGATAAATATGCGGTAGCAACGATTAAGGGTAAAAAAGTGCGGATGCACCATTTAATTTTAGGTAAGCCTGATAAGGATAAAGTGATTGATCATAAAAATAGAGACCCTTTAGATAATAGAAGATTGAATCTTCGTATAGTATCTAGGGTTTTAAATAGTCAAAATAATGTTGGAAAAGGCATAAGGAAACATGGCAATCGTTGGGAGGTGAATATCTGTCTTAGTTGGAAGAAAATATTTAAAAGCTTTCCAAGTAAAGATATGGCCATAAAATGGAGAAAAAAGATAAAAATTGATTTTTTAAAACACCTAGCTGAAGGCAAAACCGCCTCTGACTATTTTAAAACACTTTAATATGAATGAAAATTGTTTGGGATGTGGCTCTTATTACCCTCCTATCAGAAATACTTGTGCAAACGTCCTTTGTCGACGGGTAACAAGCCTAGAGCTAGAAATTAGAAATTTACAAAATCAAATTAGTGAGTTGCTTAAGAAACAAGAATCTAAATAATATGCTATCCCCAGAAAACTACCAAAAACTAAGAGAAAAAATCATTGAAACTGTGCCGAAGATAATGGAGTTAAAATTTGGGTGTGAAGTAAGATTTAACGCCTATAATGAAGTTTTTGTATATTTAAGAAAATCATTAAAGGGCAATGAAATTATTAAAAAAGGTGGTGAAAGAATAAGTATTGTTAGTATTAGTGATGTAGAAATCCTCGGCCGTCCTATAAGGCTTAGTGATGTTTTAAGGGCGTTAAATTATAGAAGAAAGTTAGTGGATGAAAAATATAGTATAGACACAAAGGGGTATTTAACCTCTTTTGATAAAAATTGGTTTCCGAAAAATCAAGTTGAGTGGAATTTATCTATAGATGATTTAGACAGCCAGTCCGATGAAGTCAAAACCTTTCTTTACGAATTATTAAAATAGATAGTATGAATAGAGAAATAAAATTTAGAGCTTACGATACAGTTTTAAGAGGTTTCATAGCCGAATGGGTTAATTTTGCAGAAGGTAAAACCTATATAATTCGAGGTAATAAAATGGTGGAATGTGTTAATACTATTGTTTCTCAATACACTGGACTTAAAGACAAAAACGGTGTTGAGATTTACGAGGGGGATATTGTACGAAATGAGTACACCGAGACTGATACAACTGATAAAAATAACCCAAAAAGAGTACCTAAAACTGAAATTGTTGCAATTAAATGGGACGAACACTGGGCGAGCTGGAAGATTAATAGACAGTCAATGAGAGGTTACCTTGAAGTCGTCGGCAACATCTACCAAAACCCTGAATTGCTTAATCACCCCACCCCTTAATCACCACTCCTCTTAGGAGGGGATAAATATATAAGTATGGAAAATTTAGACGCATTAGAGAATTATTTATTCCAGATTATTAAATAAATATATGCAAAAACAAAAATTTCAAGTTGCAAGTACGATCGAATCTATCGCTACTCGTGCAGATAATACGATAAAAGTTGTAGTAGGCACTCAAGAACTTTCACCAGAGCAATCGACCCTATTATTTGAGTTAAAGGGTAAGCTCGGTTATTTCCTCTTTGCTGAGAATGGCATAACAGAAAAGGATATACCAGAGGAACCAGCTCAAGAGTTTAAATCTGATAAAAGCCCAAGTCAAAGGTTGCGCTCTGCCCTATATGTTTATTGGGACAAGAACACAAACCGTAAGAAGGTTTTTAATGATTTCTATAAAGAATGGATGGAAAAAAAGATTAGTGAAATTAAAGAATATTTACCTGAATAATATGGGATATTGGAAAATAAAGCTACGCCCAGCTGACACTCTATTTAGTAACTATATCCGCCAGCGCGCAAATTGGAAGTGCGAACGCTGTGGCAAGGTATGTAGGATAGGCGGCGAGTGGATTTATAAGCTAGAAGCATCTCATTATTACGGACGAGCGAAAGAATCAACGAGATTTGACCCTGATAACGTATTCAGCCTTTGTTTTACCTGCCACAAACGAATGGGAGGGCATACAAGAGGTGAGAATGGTGAGTATGATTTGTGGGTTAAAGAGAAGTTGGGGAAGCGTAGATATGATCTGTTACGGATTAGAGCTAATAGCTCGGGGAAGAAAGATGATGTGATGACTATTTTGTATATTAAAGAGTTAATCAAGAGTTTATGAATTGGAAAAGGAGGTTTGGAGAAGCCTATATTAAATATAAAATCCGGGTAGGCAGAGGGTCAACTTTTACCGCTGAGATTGAAGGTGTTCAAAATGCCTTTCAGAAAGGTGGTGTAATTATTTTGATAATTAAGGCTTATACCGGTTATCTACCACCATTATGGATACTGCCGATAATTTGGCTAGCACAAAAGATGTTTGAGTATTTTATGGGTAAGTATGATCAAGAGCACCTCCATTGGCATCAATTTGAAAATCAATTTGCTAGCGAATTAAATCCGTGGAATACCGAGGTGTTAGAAAGAATTAAAAATATAGAGGAAAAATTAAATAAATAATAATATGCGCACTCCACAGCCAAATTTAATGGTATTAAAGCCAAAAAGTGAAGCAATGCTTGGTCGTTATCCGGCAGAGAAAAGATTTGTTACCGAAGTTAAATACCCAAAGGACGGCGGTATATTAAGTTATTTCCAAAATGAAAAATACCCTGAGAAGCAACTTGTATACCCTGAGATATTTGGCTTTCTTAACCCTTTTAAAAGGTCATTAACTTTCGTTTTAAATATATCTAAGGGTATTGTTGGGAAAATATTTTTAGTATGTTTTGTTCTTTGTATAGTAAATAAAAAATTTAGGCGCGCTGTTTTTAACAGATATTCTGAGATGTTCTGGAATGGTTGGTATGTAGTTGGTATAGAGGATAAATATTTTTGCCCTGCTGCACGAGAATTATTGAGGGTAGGGTTAGAGTTCGTCGAAGATAATAGGATGTGTGCTAATTGTGGTGAGTGTAAAAATTGTGAAGATTATAGGGCAGGAACACGGTTTTGTTTAATGGTTGCTGCTTTTGTCGAATGTGATAACGCTTATAGGTACAGAGTGCAGGATTTCTTTGGGATATTGGACAAAGAAAAGTTCTTAATAAACCCAAAATTAGAATTTAGCAGGGCAATAAATGAATTTAAAAATCGTGAGCAGATTGGAAAACAGTGGCTTGAGGGGAAAATAGGCGGTTTGGTAAAAGTATTTAATTTATTATTACATATCCCCAAATTTAAAGAGTTAATTATTACCTTTTTCGAGAAAATAGACTTTAAAAAAGTAAGGCTCGATCAAGGGGATAGGTATTGGTGTTATCACAGGACCGATTATAACGCTGATGGCCTTGATCTAATTGACCGAATGAGGAAGCGAAGCTTAATGAGGCTTAAATAATTTTTATGAAAATTTGCAGGAATGGGCATAATTACTACATATTTCACTGGCGGTGCAAAAAAGATAAGCCGCCGGAACCTCTCAAGCTAGTTGTTATAAACCACAAGAATAAATTTAAAATAGACAGGAAATTGGACGAAATAGAGCAAAGAAAGGAAGAAATATGGTATTACTGGATTAAATCACCGCAGAAGATGGGGTATGAGGGTATTCTAGCGGTAGATACAAAACTTAATAATTTATACAAAGAAGCAGAGGAATTAATCTAAATTTTATGGAGGATATAAAAAAACGGGTAAAAAACAAGCGTAGGCATGAGATACGGTTTGAACAGTTATATGGAGAGGTAATACAAAAGAAATTCTATAAGTATGTTATTAAAAAAAGGCTAACAGCTAAGGAGGTTTTTATACTTCTTGGTGGAAAACTATCAATAATTACCATTAAAAGATGGTCAAATAGACTTCATAAGTGATACTTTTTTATTTTTTATTTTTGCTAATATTAGCGTAGAAAATGCATAAAAGTGTCTAAAATTAGGGTTTTTCTGTCTATATATATTATACTAAATTTACAATCCAACCCCCTCTGCAATCTCCGCATAATTATCTTACTAGGGCGCGCAACGCTTAAGTCATAAGCCCAGCCTATAGACGGTGCGAACTATCTTTCCGCTGGCGGGCTACTACCAAAACGAGATTGTGTAGAGGGTTGGATTGTACCTCGTCCGTTCTGTACCTACTAAGGTGCAGGGAAGAAGAGAAGTACCGCTAACCTGTAAGAGTTGTTAGCGGACGGGAAAAAAATTTAAAATTTTAATATGAAAAACAAGAAAAAAGGCGGTAAGAAATATTAAATTAAACAATCTAAAAGAATCACCAAAACTTGGTAGCAACAGATCTGGCTACTAAGGGGTATTGGTGATTCTTTCCCCTAGTAACCGGAACTGTGCCTATCAAGGTACAGTTATTTTTTTATGAAAGAAACAAACCCTAACGGAGCCAACCAGTACCAGCTAGACCCACGCCAAAAGCTTTGTTGGGAAAATTACATTAACCCAAAGTCAAAAACTTTTGGGAATGCGTATCAATCAGCACTGAAAGCAGGCTATGAAGATGCTACCGCAACGCAAATTACAACTTACGACTGGTTCTTAGAGAAGCGTAGAAGGAGCAATATGTTCTCTAAAGCGGAAAAAGTCTTGGATGAAATGTTGGATATGCCAGTTGAAGTTAATAAGTTTAGTGGGAAGGGAGAAAATGAAGTGCTTATTATGGTTACTGATCCATCCCTAGTAAAAATTAAACAAGATACAGCAAAATTTGTTGCTGAACGATTAGGGAAAGATGACGGATATTCAACAAGGAGCGAGCTAACTGGAAAAGATGGAGAACCAATTACTGATGGCTTAACAGATAAACAGAAAAAAGCGTTAGACGCACTTTTATATGGTCAACAAGAAAGTACTGGAGAAATAAAAGATAAAAAATATGCCAAGAGGAATTTATCAAAGAAGTAGTAAAACATTGGCAATGTTAAGGGATAGAGCGAGAAGTTTAAGTTTTAAAGGGATGATTAGCAAAAGGAAAGGTAGGCATTATAAAAAATTTACTGACGCGCACAAAAAGAAAATTGGAAAGGCAAATAGAGGAAAAATACGGACAGAAATAGTTAAAAATCAAATTAGTAAATCTAGGGCAGGTAAATGTTTAAAAGAAGAAAATCCAAATTGGAGAGGTGGAATAACACCACCAAATCTAAAAATTAGAACGTCAAGAGAGTACAGATTATGGCGCAAAGCAGTTTTTGAAAGGGATGGTTATGAGTGCGTATGGGGTGGCAAAGATCACGGGGCAAAGTTAGTTGCCGACCACATTAAACCATTCACACATTACCCTGAGCTAAGACTGGCGATAGATAACGGTCGGACACTCTGTGAGGAGTGCCATAAAAAAACGGATACTTATGGGAGAAAATGTAAAAATACACAAGGAGGTAATGAATAAAATAATAAATGGCACAACATCAGAAAGAATTTATTTATGTAGCAAGGATTTTAAATATTTTTTTATATATTATTTCATAGATTACATCAAATACAGTTTTGCACCTTTCCACTATGAGATGTTTCAAGACCTAAAAGACTTGATGGAAGGGAAATACAGAGAGATAGCTTGGATAATGTTTAGAGAGAGTGCAAAGACAAGTATCTCTAAAGCGTTCGTTCTTTGGCTCATTACATACAACCAGAAAAGATATATCAACGTAGATAGTTTTGATAAGGAGAATGCCGAGCGGACCTTATTTGATGTTGTGGTAGAGATGCAGACCAATCCAAGGTATAAAGCTGATTTTGGCGAAATGTACAACTCTAAGCGTAACGCTGATGAAGTAACGCAGAAAAGAGTAAACAACTTTGTAACTAATAATGGCGTTCGTGTAGAGGCTCATAGTACAGGTGAAAGTGTTAGAGGCCGCATCCACGGCCACCAAAGACCAGATTTTTTACTACTAGACGATTTTGAAACTAATAAGACAAAAGATAGTAAGGCATATACAGAACAGGTTATAAGCCATATCAACGAATTTAAAACAGGTTTGGACGGACAAGCAAAGATTATCTACCTTGGGAACTACATTACCGAATTTGGCAGTATCCAGAGCTTAATTGATAGGGCTAAAACAGATACAAAGTTAAAAGTTAGAATGGTACCGGTTGAAGAGAATGGCAAACCAACCTGGGAAGCTAAGTATTGTATGACTGATGCCGAAGTAGCTCAGACAGGAAAAATCAGCTTAGAAGATAAGAAAAAGCAGTTTGGCTCAACAGTATATTTTGCCGAAATGTTAAACCAGCCGATTGATGAACTAACCCAAGAATTTCACCGAAAGAATTTTAAGTATAAGACAAGAGCAGAGGTAAACGAGATGAAGACACGGAAGTTTGCCACGATTGATTCCGCTTTAACAAAACACGCAGATTCTGATTATACAGGCATTACTAAAAATTATGTTAATGAAAAAAATGATTGGCACTTAGACGCTAGACGCTACAAAATCAACTCAAAGGAGTTAATCAACATAATATTCCAATTACACGATGATGGTTTTGAAAAGATAGGGATTGAAGAAGGAGCATTTACCAATGCGGTAGAGCCATTTTTTGAAGATGAGTGTCGGGTTCGAAATAAATTTCCTTACATAGTCAAACTAAAACACGGTGGCGTGATGAAAGAGACAAGAATACGAGGCTTAATCCCTCGTTATGAGGCAGGGGCAATTTATCACATAGAAGGCACTTGTGGAGATTTAGAAGAGGAGTTACTCAAATTCCCAAAGAGTGTTAATGATGATGTTTCGGATGCAACACAATACCAAAATATGATCGCAGAACCACCGTACAAAGAAGATTTAAGACCAGCAATTACCCCAGAAGATGACCCGTGGGGTACTCCACAGCAAACTCAACCAGAAGATGACCCATATCAATAATTTATGGCAAAAATAGAAAAAGAAGAAGAAAAAAACGAGCAACTAGACTTAAAGATTGTAGGAATGTCAAAAAATGACATTCTTGCTCAAGTTTCTCAAGAAGTTAAAATCTCTACTGATTATGTCTCTTCTCGCAGGCAACAGTTTAGGGATCGTTTAGCTTTATACAATAATCAAAGAAAACAAAAAGATAAGATTGGCATTTTAACTCTATATACAACAATCAATACATTATTAGCTGTTAGCTACACAGATGAGATGACTGTTGAATTTACTGCTCGTAAGTTTGCCAATGCTCAATTCGCTCAAAATGCGAATAGTGTAGCTGAATTTGACCATGAAGAGATGAATCTTGCAGAGATTAGCTATTACACCCAATGGGATAAATATTTTTATGGTGTTGGTTTAAGAGATGTTTCTACCTTCAACACAACCACAAATACTCCAATCGTAAAAACTCTTTCACCTCTATGCTGGCTACCTGACCCAGCGACAGGCTCAAACTTTAAGCAAGGTTATACAGGACGTTTCTATGGCTTTGAGGTTGAACGCTCAAAGGAAGAGATGGAAGAAGAGAACGGCTTTTTTAATGTTGAGAATATTTCAATCTCTAAGCCTAATTCAGAGCAGCAATCTACTAAGAGTGCAGAACAAGAAGCACACGGCGTTAATCCTTCTGATGATAGCTCTCTTAAAAATAACACAATTTACCAGATTGACTGGTTTACCCATCTTAAAAATGAAAATGGCGGCACATCTAAGTATCTTTTAACTGTTTCCGCAGATTGTAAGGAGTTATTTAGAATTGAAAAAATAGAGCCAGTTACAGCAGAAGAAAAGAAAGATGAGAGTTTAGTGCCTTGGCCACTAGTAACCAATTACTACTCGCCTCAACGCAATAATCCGTTTGGTGTTTCAGTTGGTGATCTTGTAGAAGACAAGCAAAGAGCAAAATCAGTGCTTGCTAATTTGCGTATAGGTAAAGAAAAATCAGCTCTATACCCAATGTATCTATACAACACCAGAGCAATCCGCAATCGCCGTGATCTTGATTTTGGCTTTAATAAGGCTATTGGTGCAAACCTTAAAGAAAATGAGCAATTAAATAATGTTTTGATGCCGATTGCTAAAGATGGCAATACAAGCAGTACGTTTGCCCAAGAACAATCGTTGGATGCAGAAAATAACCTTGCCACAGGTGCAGATTCAATGCGTGCAGGTGTTATGAGTAGCCAAAGTAATACCGCTACAGAAGTACAGCAGGTAACAATGAATGCACAAACACGCTTTTTACTTGGTTATCGAATAAATATTTGGGGCGAAAAACATTTTTGGCGTTTATGGTACAGACTATACCGCCAATTCTTCTCTCAAACACAAGAGAAAATTGTCAGATTGCAAAGTGGCTTTGGCATTAGATATACGAAAATTACCCGAAAAGACTTTATCACAGTAGAAGACCCTGATGTTTCTATCATCTCTAAAACAGAGCTAAGGAGTAGAAAAGATAAGGAGCGCATGGCTTTTTCACAGATTGTACCCCTACTGTTACAAGACCCTAAAAAACCAGACGCCAGCAAGAATTACGCAATGAGATATTTGCTCAAATTAAATGATTTAGCCAATGAAGTAATAGATATTTTGGTGCCTGATAGCCCTGGCGAACAAAGAGCAAAGGTAGAGAATGAGCTGTTATCAAGAAATATAAGCGCAGAGCTAATGCTTGATGATGACCACTTGTCTCACATGATTATCCATTCAGCCGCAGAAGATAGCGAAGCAAAATTTGCTCATATAGAAGCACACAGACAGGCATATATTCTATCGGGCCAGCAAGAGAAAGCAGCACAGATGGCAATGCAGGCTATGACAGCCTCGCAGGCTCAAGGGAGTATGGCAGTAAATAGTATCCAAAATCAAGCAGCTAATATGTTTAATAATTCAAGACCTCAACCACTTGAGGCTAACGTATAAACTATGCCAGAAGATTTAAAACTAAACAAAGGTGTCGTAACAAAAAAAGCAAAGGAAGAAATGATCAACGTACACTCTCAAAAATATATTGAAGCGTGGCTCAACGAAAAACAATACCGAGAAAAATTAAAAGAACTTGAAGCAGATTGGGATTTAGTTGATCCAGAGGCAAAGAAAAGAGTTGAGGCGTTTATTGATAGACGGTTACAAAACCCAGAAGGGGCAATGTTGCCAGAGGTAGAAATTGCTCATGCGGTTAATGTGCGTATGGCAATAGATACAGCAACTCAAAACCATAAAAATGCAGTATCAGCGTTTAAGTTCTATGAGGAAATAGTTAAATCAGTACAACAAATCTAATATGTTTTCTTACCAAACTAATAGGGTAATCAACGGAGTTTGTGAGTATTGCGGCATCCCAGCTAGTAGCTGTGAGCATTATAAAAATGGAACACCGCAACCACTAGACGAAGTTACTAAGCTAGAAACAGGCATAGGCGCGCCAGTTTATAAAAATGCATTTGTCCCTCCACTAGATGAAAGCGAAAAAGCAGGATCAATGGCAGAAGCAAAAGAAAAAATGGAAGAGGTCGCAAAAAAAGATGTACAAGTTGAAGCGCCGCAGGAAGAAAAACCCATTAAAAAAACACGTTCTAAAAAAACAGTATGAACCCAGAAGCCGCAAAAATCCTAGAAGCAATCAGTAAGATGGTGCAAAGCGAAGGCTGGCAACACCTTAAAAGAGATTTTGAAATCAGGATTAGCGATTTACAGGATGAAATAAACCAAGTTGGTGGCAATGAAGTTAAATACAGTGAAAATGACATAAAAAAAATAGAAATGGGGATACTTAAAGATATTGTTTTTTATCCGCAAAATTTCACTGATTTACTTACCCAGCCAAAGACAGAAGAAGAAGCAGACCCCTTTAAATAATTAAATAGGAGACTTTACTCCTTAAAAAAGTGCATATATGACAACAGAAAACAATATCGACAACATGACGACTGAGGATTTAAACGCAGCCCTCAAGAGTGAAATCGATGTTATAGACGGCAAAGCGGAAGCCAGCCCAGAGCCAGATTCAGAAACTAAACCGGAGCCTGAAAAAGTAGAGGTAGAAGAGCCAGCCAAAACTGGCCCCGAATCTAAAACTAATGAAGGTGTTGATGGTGAAGAAGAAGGAGATGGCGAAGGAAACCCATATCGTAAACGTATAAATAGGTTACTTCGTAAAAGAGACACGCTAGAGGAAACTCTGGCGGAAAAAGAAGCTCGGCTTGCAGCTCTTGAGGTTGAAAACGAGCAACTTAAATCTTCTAAACAAGAAGAAACAGATGTTGAAGAAAACGACATAGCAAAAGTAATCCATAAAGTTTTGGATGACCGAGACAATAAAAATAAAGAATTGTCCGAAAAGCAAAAGAGGCAAAATAGTGAACTTGACCAGCTGATTAAAAAAGTACCGAACGCTGCTAACCGCAGGGCGGAAATTTTAGAGGCTGCTGAGAAATTACCCTTATTGTCTTTTGAAGCTATCGATACTATGCTCGCACCTTCTGATCATATCGATCCAATCGAAGTAAACCGAAAAAATGCCAAGCGTATGGATATTAGCTCTCGTTCGAGAGCCGACCTTGCACAAGATAAGGATATATCCAAAGCATCAACTGCCGATCAAGAGAAATACTTGAGAGAGCAGATAGCAGCTGGAAATTTAGTTATCTAACAAGGTTATCATTTTAACCTTTTAACGTATGGCAGCAGTAACTCGTAATGACCTCAACTCGGGTGTCTTACAAACATATTTAAACAAAACAGCATTAGAAGTTTTTGAGCCAAGTTTGTATTTTTACAAGTTAGGTGAAAAACCAATGATGCAAGCAGGTTATAACACAATTGCATGGGGTAAGTTTGACCAAGTAGCGGCATCAAGTGTAACTACCGGTACTACCTCAGATGATGGTGTTACTCCTTCAGACACAGCATTCAACGCAACCGTAGTTTCAACATCTCCTATTCAGTACCGTATCGTAATTACATTGTCCGATGTAGTTATCGAAGCTAATGTACTTGGTTTCGTAACAGGTGCTGCAAAAGCAGTTGGCGATGCTATGGCTCGTAAAATTGACGCTGTAATTCAAACAGAAGTAATGGCAGGTACTAATGTTTACTATGCTTCTGGAACACAAACTCGTGTTTCCTTAACAACTTCGGACGTATTGACAGTAGGTTTGATTAACAAAGCAAGTGCTAAACTTAACAGCTTTGATGCCCCTACATACGATGGTATGTATGTTGCAATTATCCATCCTTACCAACTCTATGACTTACGCGCTTCAACAGCCGCAGGTAGTTGGTTAGACCAATCCAAGTATGTAACTCCAGATAAGTTGTTTAAGGGTGAAATTGGTGCATTATTTGGCGTTCGTGTAGTTGTTTCTTCTCACGTTCAGACTTTCTCTTCCTCCACAACTGTATACCCAGCGTTGGTAATCGGTAAAGGAGCTTATGGTGTAGCTGAATTGCAGAATTTACAAGTTACTTTGACACCTAATACTCCTTCTGATTCTGATCCGTTGGCTCAACGCAGAAAAGTTGGTGGTAAAGTTGCTTTCGCAGCTAAGAGATTGCAAGAAAATGCAATGATTCGTATCGAAACAGGAGCAACAGCTTTATAATTTAACCTGTGCTGACTTCTGTCGCCGGAACTTAAAAAGTTCTTTCCCAGCCTCTCTCATGGGGGAGGTTGGAATAATAACTTTTAATTATATGGATACTCAACAAAGAGCAATATTAGGTCTTGGCATCGCGCTTATTTTAAGCCTAATTACCAATGCCTTTCTATTGGTGAAAACCAGGGATCAAAACAAAATTTTGGGAGTTAATAGCCAATATGACTACCCGTGTATTTATAATGCGGCTACCAGAACTTTACGCGATGGAGACGGCACAGCGTTTAGTTGCGATGCAAACGGAGCTTTAATAATTACTAATTAATAATATGAACATTTCTAAAAATGTGGAAAATAAATTTGTTAAATTCTTAAAAGTGCTTGCCATTGCATTGGTCAGTCTCGTTTCGATAGTTACACCAACCAGTATTGCGCTCGGGGCATTATCCCAATATGGGCTCCCGGGTATTTACAATGCCTCAAATTTTACTTTACAGGATGGTGCCGGATCTGCCATTGCTACTGATAGCAACGGACGAGTCAAAATTTCACCCTCATCTGCTTTAACAAGTCTTACAATTACAAATTTAACTACAACTAATGTTACCACTACAAATTTATTTGTTTCAAATACACTACATACAAACGATTTAATTACCGAAGGTCCTGTTGTGGATGTTCGAGCCTACGGCGCAGACGATACTGGTCAAGTCGATTCAACAAATGCCTTTAGATTGGCGGCTGCCGCTGCTGCAAGGGGTTTGGGCAATTCTGTTGGAGGATCTGTTTATATCCCAGGAGGGATGTATAAAATTACTGGCACAGTAACAACAACAAATATTCGTGTAAACTTTTTTGGAGATGGAAAACAAGCAACAATGATTAGATTTAACCCTACAGTTGACGGAACTGCCTTGTTTGCTTTTGCCACAAGTTCTGGTTGGTTTATGGCACAAAATTCAATTAAAAAATTGGGTATTGTTGGTGGAGGGGACTATCAAAAAATAGGTATTCTCGCAATAGATACAAGCGAATTTACTGTTGAAGATGTTGCGATGACTGCAATGAACGGAAATGGTAGTATCGGAATCCAGTTAAGAGGTAGAGAGTTAACCTCACTTAACCGTGTCGCAATCAATGCTGACAGACCTCTTGTTATCTCTGATAATCCAAATTCTATAATTGATGCTGACCATCTTCATGTGCAAGATGCGTATCTTATAGCGTCTTCCACAAATCCTATTGTAACAGTTGACTCTGGTACTAATCTTACTAATGTTACATTTGACGGTCAGCAAGCATGGGTAAAAGGTGGACATGGCTTCTATTGGGTTGATACATCTACAATAGCTGTTAGTGACAATATAAGTTTAAATAATATTCGTTGGGAGCAATCAACTAATGCAGATGGGTATTTAGTTGATATTGAACACAATCTTGCCTTGCAAAATTTTAACATGAATAATGTTTACGGCGGTGTTTATACAAAAGGCATAAAATTACGTAACATTAAATGGGCAAGTTTGGAAAATGTTATTTATGTCGGATCTTCAACTGCATTTGATGCCAACACTAGCACACGTCCAATCAGTTTTAAGAATATATTTTTTCAGACAGGAAGCACTTCTACATTTGGTTCGCTAGTAAAAGTGCTAGACGCTGGACAAAGTAATCAAGGTGGAACAACATACTCTTTTGCTATTTGGGATGACCCTTTGTCAACAAAAACTTTTGGTCTTAACAAATTGAGTATAGGGACAAACACTCCTTACGCTAGTTTGGCTGTACTTGGTTCTGCTGGTACAAATCCAGTAGAGATTATGTCATCTACAGGAAGCACTCTTCTTCGTATTTTACAAAATGGTAATGTGAGCGTTGGGACATCCACAGATGTTTCTCCATTCCACGTAGCTGGTTCAACTGGTATTACTTGGAGTGCAAACTCTTCAATACCATCAGGAGGTCTTGTGACTATTGGTACTGGTGGAACATCTGGTGGCTCTTTATGGATAAACACAGGGTCTTTAGCCGCAGGCAATGGGATAAATTCAGGTCTTGGAATAGATGGCACTTATGCATCAACCAAATCAACGATAAAATTAACAGCTTATGGAGTAAGGTCTGCAGGTTATTCAGGAGACCTATCATTCAATACTACAAATACAAGTACAATCACTGAAGTTTTAAGATTAACCACTGGTCTGAGTGGAAACAGTCCAAGAGTAGGTATTAACAGTTCAACTCCTATTGCTACTTTAGCAGTACAAGGTTCTGATGGCACAAATCCACTAGCAATCGTATCTTCAACAGGTTCTAGCTTACTAACTGTATTAACAAATGGCAATGTAGGAATCGGTACAGCTTCACCAAGCTCAAAGTTAGATGTGCCAGTTTCTAACGGCACTCTAAAATTCCACGATAGCACAACTGCTGGTGGTTTATGGACAATCGGCAACGGTGTATTTGGAGTTGGTAACGTTGCTTATTTCGCTGCATCTGGTGTTAACAACTTAACACTCGCTACTGGTGGTACACGAGATACTTTCACATACGGTACACCAAGACTTACTATTTTAGCTTCAAACGGTAACATCGGTATTGGCACGACAACTCCGCTTAGCAACCTAGTAATTCAGGGATATGGTACAAGCAGTCCTTTTTCAGTTGTGTCAAGCACATCAGTAGGTTCAATGTTTACAATTCTTCAAAATGGAAATGTTGGAGTAAATACAACCTCACCGATAAACAAATTTTCTGTTCAAGGTGAAGTAAGTATGCTTGGTTTGGGAGTAAATATTACTGGAAATGGAGTTTGTGTTTCTGCTACAGGCACAATCACTAATGCTGGAGCGGCAGCTTGTATTCCTTCTGCGATGAAATATAAAACTAATAATTCTGCTTACGAAGGTTCTGCTGTAGAACTGTTTAAAAAATTAGTGAATGCTGGCGCAGTACAAAATTATGAATTAAAGTCAAAACTTGGTGATAAGCGCAAAGGCTTGATCGCTGATATTGTTGAAGGAGTAGACAAAGATTTGGTTGGTTATTCATCAGATGGATCGGTAAATACTCTCCATTTTGAAGATGTAACTGGTCTAGCAGTTAAAGCAGTTGCAGAACTTGAAGCTCAAAATATCAAACAAAACCAACGAATTGAAAGATTAGAAAAAGATGGTAAGGGTGTTTTACCTTGGCATCAAGATTACTGGAAATTGGCGTTTGTCTTATTTGTGGGATTATCTGTTTTAGGTAAACTCTGGAAAAAATTAGGTTAGTATGAAAGTTGTATTTATTGGCATAATTGGCGTGGTGGCAATCGGAGCTAGTCTGTGGTGGTTTATGATTAATCTCACCAAAGCTCCGGTTGTCAAACCGGAAAATCCAGTTGTCAAACATTTATTAGATATTTAAAATTTTAGTATGGAGGTAATTTTAAATTGGTTGCCGTTTGCAGTTGGCTTGGCAGTAAATCTGGTAGTAATTACTCTTGCATTCGCCAAAGTACGTCAAGATATTGCTGTATTACAAAATACAATAGATGAAGGAGTCAAAGAAAGAATGGGCGAAATTGAAAGCAAACACGAAGAGTTAAAAACCGAAGTAATAAAGCAAAGCGATAAAATCACCGATATTGATAAGAGATTGTTTGCTCATCTAGCAACACATAAATAGTATGCGTGAAGACCAAATTGATTGGATAACGAAAATACTTTTTATAGCAATCCTAACTGCTCTAGTACTAAGTTATAAAAATTGGTTTGCAGATTTATACAGGTTCTTTTTACAAAATTAAATTGTTTTTCCGCCGTCCCCCGCTTGTGAATCTAGCAAGTGGGGAGGTTAATAACCAATTATTGGCGGTGGGGGAACAAATGAACAAAATCGGCAAGGCACTGATTGCTGTCGGTGCAATCGTTCTTTTCATCAACTGGATGCGTCGCACAAGGAGGCACTATGAAGTCTGGTAATTGCCCGAAGTGTCCGAAGTGCAACTACGGCGATCTTATCGTCGTAGACAAAGGACGTATCTATTGCCGCTATCGCTGCGGCTATCTCAAGTGTCAGGCAACCGTCTGGCTATCGATTTAGAGGCGTACTAACGCCTCAAGAGCGTACCAACGCTCGCTGGTCTGGAGTGCCAGGCTTCCTGTAAAAAGGAGGCATTGCTCCCCATTTCACTAATTTTTAACCTTAACTATGTTACAGAAAATCAATCGGCAACTCTTCGTGGAAAAAGTAAACGGTAGAGTGTATCAATCAAATGGTATTGAGCCTATTAAAATTGAAGAGCGTAGTTTTAGGTACGAACAACTTGGTGGCTTACTGATCCCTTATAAGCCTAAATATTCTGAATATACAATTAAAACTCTTAGTACGAAAGACCAAGGACGAAGAAATACATGCTCTTGGAATGCTTATGTTGTTGCTCGAGAAGTACAGGAAAATAAAGTTTTATCAGTAAAAAGTATTGTAACTTACGCTCGCTTAAAAAGTCTTTTATCAGGTGATGGGTATTCAACACTCACTAATAATAATAAAGCTGGCTGTGATTTTGGTATCGCAGAAGAGAGTTTATTACCTGATAATCCAAATGAAGATTGGGAAACTTATTCTAACCCAAAACAACTTACAGAAGCTGTTAGACAAAACGCCGCTTCTCATAGAGCTGATTATCGTAAAACATTTTATGTTCGTACTATAGATGAGATTTTAAAAGCTATTGATGATGGATATGTAATTGAGTATGGTTATCCGTGGCGTTCTAGTTATAACATGAACGGAGGATTTACAGCTCCTTGGGTTTTACCTTGGGGCAAAGGTTTTGAAGTCGGGGGTCATGCAACTGATGGAAAAGGATACAAAGACCTAGTTTATAGTGGTGGTCGTGTGGTAGATGGTTTATTGACGGCTCAAAATTCATACTCAAAAGGTTGGGGGAAAGATGGGGATTTTTATGTAAAATTGAGTGATTTAGTTAAGTCGGGAACTGTGGGTATGGTAGTAGTTGATTTGAGTGATGAACAATTCGCAGACTTTGTTAAATCATACGAAGGTAAATTTGTTGGCCATGCTTACAGTAAAGCAATTTGGAAAATAGAAGACGGAAAGAAACGAGCCTTTCCTAATGATTTGGTATACAAGGCTTTTGGTGGTAAGACTGGACTTTCAAGAAACTGGACTCTAGTCTCTCGCTCACTCCTTGACCAAGCGCCTGATGGAGAAGACATGAATGTGGTTGAGTCCCCGCTCTGGTCTGCACTTGCAAGTCAATGGGATTCAATTCAGACCTTAAAGAATCCGGAAAACTTTAAATTTTTAGAAAAAGTAATTAAAGAAAACCAGGCTACGGTAGACTATTACAATAAAATCAATGGCAATATTCCAAAACAACCTAGTATTTGGGAAGTAATTAAATCAATATTTAATTTATAATTATATGTCAAAACTTTTTAAACTGGCATGGCAAGATTTAGTACGCGGTGCAATCGTCGCGGCTTTAGCATCGAGTTTAACAACACTTGTGCAAGCGATCCAAACTGGTCCTGTTGATTGGAAAGCAATCGCTGTTATAGCTTTATCTACCTTTGTTGGTTATTTAGTTAAAAATTTAGCCACTGACGAAGAAGGAAAAATTTTAGGGAAATATCAACTTTAAAAAAATTGTATGTTAGTCAATGAAATTTTTGATTTAGCACGCTCTACAACTCATACCACGGAGGCTCAAATGCCAAACGCAACTCTTGTTGGTTGGGCTAATATTGAGCAAAAAAAGATTGTTCGCAAGGTAGTTACGGAAGCACAGGCTAACTATTTTACTATTTCACGTCAATTTGACGCTGTTGCAGGGCAAACATCTTACGCTCTAGCGACTAATATGCTTAATCTCAAGGTTGTTAAGGTTAAGCCAACACCGACAGCGGTTGATTATGTCGTAAGTACTGAGATTGACTTTTCTAAACAAGATCATGACGTCAATTATTATGCTAACAACCAGCCCATTGATGAGCCTAGACACCAAATTATAGGCACAAATATGGTTTTAGTGCCTGCTTTTACCAGCGATACAGTAGGCACGGCAGGAAATAACCAAATTTATCAAGAATATGAAAAAAGACAGGATGATTTAAGTGTTGGTGGTGCGGAAAGCACCATCGCTTTGCCTGTTGATTATCACTATATCTTAGCTCTCTCACTTAAACCGTATATCTACGCAAGTAAAGGCGAGACGAACGAGAAAAATGACGCAATCGCAGAATATAAAGCGGAGCTTGAAGATATGATTTATATGTTAGGTGGCCGTGATGACACAAAAAATAATTTATCAACTCCTAATGATAATCATCTACAATAAATATGATACGTTGGGCTCTTAAAATGTGGCATGGCGGCATAGCAGGGGACAGATTTTTAGGTATAGCTAACTCTGTCCAGTCTGCTAAAAATGTTGACCTTCGTAAAAACGGAAGGCAGATTGTTTTAGCTAAAAAAATGGTACGCAATGCATCAGGTATTATTGCTGATTTGCCAATGGCAAAAGTAACAATTCAATCAACTGGTGATGTGGTTGCTTTTGGTGATACTGGAAAGATTTACAGGCAGGCTGCTGGGACAGGCGACTTTGCCTTGGTCTACACAGACACTTCTAACAGAAGAATTACCGATGCCTACGAATATAACTCATATTTATACTGGACGACCTCTTCAAACTTACACCGTATTGCTGTTGCGAATATAGACGCTTCTTGGTCTGGAGATGTAACAGAAAACTATAAAACTTTCACAGCAGGGAACGCCACGCACCATCCGATGATTGAAGTTTATAATAACTTATTTATCGGGGATGGTAGATATGTTGCAAAACTTGACTCGCTTGGCGTGTTTACAGGGAATAGGTTATCAATTTTCGCTGATGAGACTGTTGTCGGGCTAACTTTTAATGGCTCTAATTTACGCATCACCTCAAGACGTACAACAAATGTACCGTACGGGCGTGTCTATTTATGGGATTGTATCTCTGACGATTATAACCAATTTTTTACTATCAAGGGTTTAGCACCGCACGCTGTTATCGAGAAGTCTAACCTTGATTATATTATCGCAGGCAATAAACCGGTCTTGCTTGCCTCTGCTGGGCTTGACTCTCAAGTCATCCAAGAGTTACCGGGATTTGATAATAACGATTCTGCCACTTTCAATCATAATACAATGACCGCTAGTGAATCATTGGTATATTTTGGTGCGTGTGAAAGTGGAACGAACACAATTAATCGTGGCGTGTGGTCTTACGGGGCAAAAAATAAAAACTTCCCTGCTTGTTTAGGGAATGAATTTACTACTTCTAATGGCTCTAGTACTGATGTGGTTAGTGTGGTGCATTATTCTAACGGAAAAATTTATGCTGGGTGGAAAAATGGCTCTACTTATGGGATTGATGTCGTAGATAATACTTTGTACGCCGCTACTGGTGAAATTGTAACAAGAGTATGGGACGCTGGTATGGGCGATCAGAAGAAAGAACTTAAAAAAGCCAAGTTGTCTTTTGCCACATTAGCAGAAGGCGAACAAATTGACCTTTATTTGCGACGAAATTTATCTACTTCTTGGGGTACTGCTGTTCTCAATGTATCCTACGCAACTTTAGCCGATAGAAATATTAACTATAAAGAACTTCCTACTAACGCACTTGGCGACCCATTTAATTTTTTAGAGGCGAAACTTGTATTAACAGCAGGTACTAATTATGGGACTACACCAGCAGTTTGCGACTTAATTATTGACTCGGAGCCAATAGAAGTATGACAGAAAAAATACAAATAGTTGGCACATCAGATATTGACAATCAGCCAATTATAGGTGAAGTACAACCAACAACAACTAAAGCAGGCGAGCTAGAGCCCGCAATTATTACACCACGTCAAAATGCTGGCGTGTCTGCGGTGCAGCTTGATGGTAGTGAAATAACAAGGGCTGCTGTTTTTGATATTGGTTCACAAACAGAATATATACATATAGATGGAGCAAATAAATTAATACAAACTAATAATTTTGTAAGCGGTTCTTCTGGCTGGCAAATTAAAGGCAATGGCGACGCAGAGTTTGCCAATGGAACTTTTAGAGGAACTGTTACTGCTAACGCTGGTGCTATCGGGGGTTTTGAAGTTGGCGATAGTTATATAAGAGATACAGCAAATTCGTTTGGTTTATCATCTACAGTTACAGGTGGCAACGACCCTCGTTTTTGGGCTGGGACAACACTAACTAATATAGCAAATGCCCCTGTGAGAATTTATGAAGATGGGTCTTTAGTTGCGACCAATATTAATGCCACAGGCTCAATCTACGCTACTTCTGGGTGGATTGGCTCGCCAACAGCTTTAGTCTATGAGTCTCAGGGTATAAATACTGGAATTACAGGGTTTATTCGAGGTGGGCAGACAAGTTATAACACTGGTACTGGGTACTTTTTAGGTTATGATGCTGGTCAATATAAATTATCTATTGGGAGTGCAACGTCGGGGCAATATATGAATTGGGACGGTAGCGAGCTGATAATTAATGATAGCCCTATTGTTAATAGCACAATATTTGGTGATGGATCTGATGGGGATGCGTCTATCTCTGGGCTAACTCTGGTAGATTCTTACAGTGAAGCAAACCAAAGTGGTGATTTAACAGGTGTAAACGGAGCAGAAAGTTTATTAGATTCATATAATGAATCTAACCAATCCGCTACTTACCAAATATACTCAGGTAATTTTCTTGGTGTTGGTCAAGCCTTTACAGCTACTGCTGGTGTATTATCGAGCTGTAAATTCTATATTAGAAAATCTGGTTCTCCAACGGGGAATGCTGTGGCAAAACTATACGCTACTACTGGAACTTTTGGTACTAATGCTCGGCCAACAGGAGCAGCTCTGGCAACTTCAGCAAATTTTGATGTTTCGACTTTAACAACTTCCTATGTTGTAAATACTTTGACATTTAGTGGTGCAAATAGAGTTAAATTAACAAATGGTACAAATTACGTTATTACTTTTGAATATTCTGGTGGTAACTCTACTAATAGAGTTGAATTAGGGGCCGATTCAACTAGCCCTACACACGCGGGCAATGGATCAAGTCTTTTTGGCGCAAGTTGGAGTGGCTCTTCTCAAGATGTTTGTTTTTATGTTTATCTGGCCCCTATTCTCACTACAATAGGGCAATCTTTTGATGCCATCGCGGGGACACTTGATAGTTGTAAATTTTATTTAAAAAAGACTGGTTCTCCGACTGGTAACGCAGTGGCAAAATTGTATGCTCATACCGGGAGTTACGGAACTTCGGGAACACCAACCGGATCAGTTTTAGCTACATCAGACAATCTGGATGTTTCAACACTTACAACTTCTTATGTTTTAACCACTCTTACTTTTACGGGCGCAAATAAATATTTATTAGTGGCAGGAACCAAATATTTTATAGTTTTCGAATATACCGATGGAGACGGCTCTAATACTGTTAGCGTTGGCAATGATACCTCAGCCTCTTCTCATGGTGGTAATGCTGCTATCTACACAACCACCTGGGCTTCTTCGGCCAATGATATTTGTTTCTATGTTTACGCTATCGCAACAGTAAACCTTACAAGCGATGTTTTTTACGACAATCTAACAGTGCTAACGACTGCGATGATTAACCCTAATGGGTATAGAATCTTCGTAAAAAATACACTGACTTTTGAGGGATTGGGAAAAATATTTTGTAATGGCGGTGATGGGGTTGTTGGGGTAGATGGTGGCGGACTTGGGACAGCGGCAGGTGGCGCAGGTGGCGCAGCGGCAAACACCGCAGGCTCATTACCAGCTTCTTCTGCGGGTAATAATGGAGGTACAGGGTCTTCCTCAGCGCCTACAGCGGGCAGCTCTACTAACATAGCAAAAGGTGTTGGCGTGGCTGGTGTTGCTGGCGGCACAGGAGGCACTGGCGTATCTGGTTCAGGTGCGGCAGGTGGCGCAGCAGGAACAATTACTGGAACGGTCTATAATAAACTTAATAATTTTATATCAGCCTATAATTTTTTTGACGTAAATCCTTCTTTTACTCAATTTAGTGGGTCTTCTACAAGCGGTGGCGGTGGCGGTGGAATGGGGAGCGCTGGCCCTAATACTACTGGTGGCGGTGGAGGCGGTTCAGGTGCTTCTGGTGGAATAGTTTGGGTAGCAGCTCGAAAGATAGTTACCTCAGGGACTAATACCTATCTACAAGCTATTGGTGGCAATGGTGCGGCAGGTGGTGCAGGCGCAGGTGCAGCAAGCTATGGAAGCGGCGGCGGCGGTGGCGGCGGCTCTGGTGGAGTTGTGGTTTTAACATATTCAAGAAAAACAGGTAGCGGAGTTATTGATGTATCTGGTGGAAGTGGTGGCGCTGCTGGCACAACGGGCAGCACAGCTGGCACCGCAGGTTTAACAGGAAAAACGTATATATTCCAAGTATGATCATTACATACCGAAAAGAAAATAAAGAAGTTACGATGCTTAATCAAGCGATAGACAATGAAAATTTGTCATCTGCTAAGGTTGAATTTGACGAAAGAATGAAGCAGGGGTACAGGATGTTTTTTAGAGAAAATGCCATTGTGTATGAAAAACCAGAATGGATGGTTAATCAGGATAAAAAAGTAGAAATGGATATACAAAGGGAAAAGTTGCAAAATGCCAAGAGTATATCCGATATAAAACAAATTTTAGAAACTTTATTTAATAATTAAAAAATATGGCTGGCTATAATCCGCACAATTACATGAATCCTAACGCAGAGTTGCGCAGGTATAACGGTGAATACTATATGTATACACCCACTAAAACACAAGATTATGATTGGGGTTCTGTTGGTATGGGCGGAACTGTTGAAAAAATAGCTAATCCTTTGGCAGCTGGGTATACTCAAAATGATTTAAACAATACTTACAATGCTGTTATTGACCCTACTACTTGGGCTAATAATGGGAAATATACGCCAGACGAAATTAAAAGCAATGTTCAAAAAACCTTCTCCGGATTTGACCCGAACAATACAACAGGATGGCAAAGTCAATTAGATACACTTACAAAACAAGCTACTGATTTATATAACCAAGACCCTACTAGACAAGATAAAATATTTGGCGATGTTTGGAATACGTTTAGATATAATCCGGTAAATGATCAGGGTATTCAAACAATCCAAGCAGCTAATAACCAGCCAACTACCCAACAGGTAATGAACTCTGGCGATTTTGCGGTAGCCTATAAACAAAAATTTGGTACTGACCCAACAAGCCAAGAAATAACTGATTGGGTAGTAGCAGGTAGACCTCCTCTTGATACCATAACACCAGATAAAGCCCCATCAGGTGGTGTTTCGTATACAATTAAGGCAGGCGATACTTTAAGCCAGATAGCGCGCAAATTTAACACTTCTATTGAAAGTATAATGGCTGCAAATCCGAGTATCAAAAACCCTAATTTAATCTACTCAAACCAAACAATCCAAGTGCCAGGGGTAAATTCTGGCGTTGATAAACAAGAATTTCTAAACTCAATACAAAATAAAATTACCGAGGATTTAAAAAAGTTTACCGACACTAAAACCATCTTTAAAACAGACGGTGAAAACAGTTTTAATAAAAGTACCAAAGATAGTGAGAGTGTTACAGAGTTTAAAATGCCTACATCTTCATCTGATTTGTATAATAAATTAGTAAACACCGAAGAAATTAAGGGGATGAAAAACAAATTAACCGAATACCAAAAAGAGCTTGATACTTTAGATGCTGAGGAGCTTGCCATGGAAGGGGATATACGCAAACAAATTGAAGGTGAAGCCCCTAATAGTGTTATAAGGGCAATGGTAGCAGAGAAAGTACGGGCTTTATACCCTAAAAAACTAGCAATTCAAGCCGAAGCTAAGGCTGTGCAGACACAACTTAATCAAGCGCTGGAAAATGCAAAGCAAGAGTTTACTTTTAAGCTACAAGATCAGGAGAATGGTTTGAAGTATTTGGATACTTTGATTGCGGGAGGTGTTACCTTAAATGCTGAACAATATAAAGTGGCTGATGATGCTTTGGGGTACGGGTCCGGATTTACCAAGTCTTACATCCAAGCTAAAACCAAAGCAGCTAATCTTAAGAACGAAGAAGACCAGTTAGATTTAATGGACAAGATTTTAGATCTTCAAACCAAACTTCCAGAAGGACAGACTTTTGAATTTAATGGTGCTACTTATAAATCAATGTCTGACCCTAACAAGGACATTCAAATATTTAATGAAACTGACAAGGCTACGGGAAAGACCGTTATTATTGAATATAATAAGAAAACCAGACAAGTTACGGTTACTCCGACTGGTGTTAAGACAGCCAATCCGGGTGGGGGAAGTGGAAACGGAAGTGACGAAAAGGAGATTCAAAAATTTAGAAATGAAGCAGCTGATTTAATTCTAAAACTTGACAACGGTGATGTTAACTGGTCGTCGGCTTTTGATAATCTTAGAACTAAATTTCCTCAAGCTACCAACGAAACTATAAACTCTATTTTAGGTGGCGGAATCCCTTATGACGAAAAAACTGGCACATTTAGTACTGAAAAGGCATGGGGCAGAGCTAAGGAAAAATAATACTTTCTCTTATGAATTGGGATGATTTAAACAAACAAAGTTTGGGTATTACTACTAAAAAACCGACACAAACAACCAAAACAAATAAATCTGGCTGGGATGCTTTTAATATGCAAATGGCACAAAAGTCTTTCCAGCAGGAGGCGTCTTCTCAAGATGGTGTAGATCGTGCGTTATTCCAACAATTAAAAACAAAGCAAATATCCACAAAAGAAATAAACACAAGTTTAGCACCCGAAAAAGTTAGCTTTGTCGAGGAGTTAGGTAAAACAGCAAAAGATACTATAGGAGGATTATTTGGGCAAGCACTTAGAACAGTGAGAGGTGTCTCCCAGGTTTTAGCTACGCCTTTAGCTGGTATATTTGCCATACCTAAAGGTGGCGCTACGCCAAAACAGGCCATGCAAGAATCTCTAAAAATGGCGAAAGACGTTGCTTATAATAACTCCGTCTCTGTAGATAAGGCTGCTGATGACGCAGGGCAAATGTGGCTTAAAAATAGAGGGGTTGGAAAATATGGCGGAAAAGAAGCTGATTTAGCTGATGTGGCTGCTCTCGGAGTATTGGGAGTTTTTAATCTTTTTGGCGACCCAGCTTTTGAATTTGGTGCTTTAAAACCAGCTGCCAAATCCTTAAAGGAGTTTGCTACTTTTAAAAAGGTTGGGCAAGTAACTAAGGAATTTAAGCCAGGGACTACTATTGTAAAAGGCACTGAAATAGTAAGGGAGATTAAAATATCTAATGATTTAAAAATTAAAATAAAGCCAAAAGAAAATACGGTGGTATTTGAGGGGTATAAAAAACGTTTCCCTTCTCAAAAGGCTCTACCAGATAGCCAGATGGCAAAGGAGACGCAAGATTTAGTAATTAATACTCGTGAGGCCACGGGAATGGAAATGCAAGCTAGATTTGTAGGTGACGACCTCGTTTTAAAACCTACCCAACCTATTACTAAAACCCTACAACCAACTGTTAAATCAAATGGAAAATATCCGACTATTCATGAAGGTGGAGAAATAAAAATGGTAGAAGGAGAGCCAGTAAAGATAGTTGATGGTGTAGAAACTTTTTTGCATAAAGACGAGAATGGTAATTGGGTGGTTAGTGAAGCAACTACAGGACGTGATATTAGTGGTGGCGCATTTACAAATTCTAATTTTGCGATAAAAGAAGCAAAAGCAAATATAGAACAAAACGGAATAGACAAATTTAAACAATTAATATCTGAAAAACAGTTACCAGTTGAAAAAACAAAACCTCAAGTCTCACTTATTGAAGAGGCTAAAAAATATAAGAGTGCTGAGGAGTTTGTGAAGTCACAGGGTGAAACAGTTTATCGTGGAGGAAAAGATTTGTCTAAAGAAAATATTACTAATAGTGGAATATCTGTTTCAAAAGGAAAAAATGTAGCAGAAGACTTTGTTAAACAAAAAGGCGGAACAGTTCAAGAGCATCTTATTTCTCCAGACGCAAAAATTATAGATTATGCTGATGTTCCAAATGTTAAATTAAAAAATCTTAATGATTATTCTCCAGAATTAGATACAGGTAATAAGAAAATTTGGAAAGATTTAGAAGTTGAATACCAAAAAGCGGTAGATTGGGCAAAATCTAATGGGTATGATGCTGTTAAATTACCACTAGAGGGAGAAACAAGGGTTATCAATCCAGATATTTTAAAAACCAAATCACAACTCACTGATATCTGGGATAAGGCACAAGCATCGACAGAAATATCTGATTCTTTTGAAATCCCTAAAATGGGTGGAGAAACTAAACAATCAAAACTTGGTGTTCGTGTAAAAGAGGAAGCTATTGAAGATGGTTTGATAAAGCAAATGAGGGGATTGCCAGAATACGAAACAATGAACATGAAAGAACAGGCTAAACTTGCCACTGATTTAATAAATTCTAACTTAGAAAAAGCTAAACGCATCGCAATGGGCCAGGAAATGCCAGATGGGAAACTATTATCAGAAAGTGTGTTTATAGCAATGAAAAATTGGGCGAAACAGAATAAAGATGTGAACTTGATGAGACAGCTTGCTAAATCTCACACGGTTGAACAGGCTACCTTTATGGGGCAGCGTATTCGTGCTTTAGGAGAAACAGACCCTAACGACCCAGTAAAAATAATAAGAGATATTGAGCAGTTAAGAGCTAAGAAAGTTAGTAATAAACCAAAAGAGGCGCTAACTGCAGAGCAAAAAAAAATTCAACATGAAATTAAAATGGTAAAGAAAACCGAAAAAGATTTAGAAGATTTTATTCAAGCTATTAAGTGTTAAATATGGCATTTTGTTTAGTAAAATCAAAAGCGGATGAGTTCTTACGGAAAGTAAAAAGCCGTGAGCTTGATGTCTATAAACTCTCAGAAATGTCTAGCGCCGAAAGAAGGGCAATCTTTATGGGATCACTTAACCTCGATGAGGTCACCGCTAAAGAAGTCAACGCTTTATTTGAGAGCAAGTTGCTTTTAAAATATCAAAAAACTGGAATCAAAAGTTGGATAGAAAAAGTTGGTGGGTTGAAACTAGACACTAAGAGAGATTTGCTTTCTCGTGTAGAGAGAATGGAGAAAGTTCTAAACCCAGAAGAAGAAGCAAAATTCTTAGCTGATTTAGCAGAAAAAAGATTGAAAATAGGAGTTAGCGAAGAAGAAGCTAAGCAAATTTTTGATCTTTCCCAGAAGGTAGAAGAAAAAAGAACACTAATAAAAGATGGTTCCCCAATTCGTAGTAAAGAAAGAATAGATTATGGGGTTGCCCTTGTTGAATTTCAAGAATACACTAAAAGTCTAAAATTGGACGCCGAGAAAATGGTCCTTAAGGATTACTTAAAGAGACCTCAAGAAATCCTATACAAAATTGGTGGAATAACCAAATCTTTCCTCTCCACACTTGATAACAGTTTTTTTGGCAGACAGGGGATAAAGGCTTTATATACTAACCCTGATATTTGGGCTAAAAACTTTTTAAAATCCTGGAGTGATATTGGGAGAACTCTAATTGGCAGGGATGGAATGCTACCTATTAAGGCAGATATTTATTCACGTCCAAATGCTATAAGTAGTACTTATCAGAAAATGAAATTAGATATAGGGATTAATTCTGAAGAAGCCTTTCCTTCATCTATCCCAGAACGAATACCTTTGCTTGGTAGGTTTTTTAAGGCTTCTGAGACTTCGTTTAATGGTGCAGCGCTAAGAATGAGAGCAGATATAGCGGATCGGGTATTAAAACACGCAGAAGAAGTGGGGGTAGATGTTTCTAATAAAGAACAACTTGAAGCAATAGGTAATTTAGTCAATTCATTAACAGGCAGAGGGAGTATTGGGAAGGCCGAACCCTTAGGTAAAGAAATTAACGCCTTGCTTTTTTCTGTTAAATTTCTGAAGTCAAATTTTGATACCCTAACAGCCCACTTGCTTGATCCTAAAGCAACAGCATTTACCAAGAAGGAGTCAGCTAAAAATTTATTAAAAATTATTGGTGGAATTGCTGGGACATTAACAACTTATTCCTTGCTAACTGGGAATAAAGTCGAAGCCGATCCTAGAAGCTCTAAGTTTGGAAAATTGCAGTTTAGTGGAAATACCGTAGATATTACAGGCGGTTTAGCTTCAATTGCCACTTTAGCCTCTCGTTTAGTGCCTACCAAACACAATGGGAAGTGGGGATTGTGGCAAAAGAGTGGTACAGGAAAATTTACGGATTTAACCGCGGGGAAATATGGTCAAACTACCGCCTTAGATGTATTTGAGAATTTCTGGGAGGGAAAACTTGCGCCAATGGCTGGGCTGGTAAGAGATTTGTGGAAAGGTCAAAATTATGATTACGAAAAAGTAACTATAAAAAATTCACTTAAAAATTTGACTTTACCACTATCTGTTCAAAAGTTTGAAGATTTAATGAAAAATGGGGAAGATGGTGGCAAAATTTTACTTTATATGATCTTAGAGGGTCTTGGATTTGGGACTACAAATTATAAATAGAAGAATCACTGGTATTATAGCTAGCCAGTGAGTATTAGAAATATACAATAAAAATATAATATAAATTGCGAGAATAAGTTTTAGCCAATTTAGTATAGTTTTTTTCATATTTATCTTTTAACACATTGCATACCTAGCCCAAAATCATATCCACTTAAACAGCCACACATTGGCCGTGTGCCAAGTTTCTGCCCTAAATAATAACTATAATTCCCATAAGTTAGCTCACAAAATGCTTGCTCGGCGCTTGGGGCTACAACCTGTGTTGCACTCGGCGTTTGCGTGTTTGCAAGGCAAGCATTTAATTTTGTATCAAGCGTTGTCCCAGAAGGGCAATAACACGTGCCGTTAAAACTATTAACATACTTTCCACCAGTACAGTACATGCAAGATTTTTCTTTTTCACTATAATATGATGAATTAGTACCAAACTGTGATTTGCATTTTATGTCTAAATCAAAAATAGTGGTTTGTTTTGGCTGTATTTTGACGATAGGAGCAACTGGGGTAGTAGGCAAAGTAACAGTGTTAGAATAATTTGGATAGCTAGAGTTGTTGTTCGTTTCGTAAATACTTTTTCCAATATAATAGTCTAGATCTGTTATATACGTTGGCGTGTCCCAATATAAGCCTTTTGTCCCATAACTTTTATGATATAGTCCTTGGCTTGGTGTATAACTATAATTATCAAATTTTAAGCCATTTGGGCTGCTTCTCACATGGGGAGCAACATAAGTACCGTTACTTTTAAAGTACCCCTGAACTGAGGTATAAGCATAGGTACCAGACAAAATGCCAAATGTGCATATTGCCACTAAAAACCCAAAAAGTATTTTTTTCATAAACCAATTTGAAGAATTACCCATTTATTTTAATCCCAAACTCTACCACAATACAACCTAAGTATCAAGATAGAATAGGGGATAACTCTTTTTGACACTTTATGATATACTATGGTTATATGTAAGTCCTAAGTACTTTAAAA
>ERZ869925.422-NODE-422-length-32204-cov-14.752963_pt1 | contig 32204 bp, 40 predicted proteins | sample MGYA00579311_ERZ869925 | MGnify/ENA primary metagenome ERZ869925 (study PRJEB32216, sample SAMN09231817) | wastewater metagenome | place: USA: Maryland | collected 2016-07-30 | study: EMG produced TPA metagenomics assembly of the PRJNA472060 data set (Reclaimed...
TCCTTGCGACTGATGCGACAGGCAAGGTGAATATGCAGTATAGTGCGGTATTCAAAAAACAAAAAGGCAAAAGAATCGGCATGATGGACTACCATCCTTCATATACGCCTCACATGAACGAACTTATCAAAGAGGCTCAAGATAATGGAGACTTATTCCCATATACAAAGATGAGTCCGGAAGAACAGAAGATTTTAGATAACGCATTTAGGGAGACAATCGGAAATATACCGATAGCCTCAAAACAAGAGGTACAAACACAAGGCGAACAAAAAATAGAGCCTTTTAACGTCAATACAGAGCCTCCCACAGAAGCCGTTTCTGAAAAAACACCGTCAGAGAAGGCTAAAGACGAATTGACCCTTGTTCCTTCAGAAGCCGGTACTCCGGAGGAACAGTTTGCGGAAGCGATGCGGTTAGGGATTCCGGAAAAGTATCTCAAGGTCGGTGGGAAAGAATCCGGTTCATATAACCGTCCGGCAATCGGAAGGTCAGACCTCAAAATACTTCTCAAGAATATGGATGAATTCAAGAAGAATCCGATATTTATTGTTGATGATGAGAAGAACCTTGTGTTTAGGGGAAAGCGCTCATCCATGACCATTACTCCGGAAGCGTTACAGCTAAACGCAGAGAGACTCAAAGTCGGAGACCGGATAAAGGTTGATGTCGTAAAGATGAACAAAGCGATGAAAGGGACACAACAGGTACGGGTAAATCGTGGAGGGACAGAGTTTGCTTCAATCGGTGATTATGCGAAGCTTCCGAATATGACAGAAAAATCTCCATATGCTCCAACATATACTCCTAGAGGAGAATGGACGCTTGAAAAGGTTATTTATAATCTAAGGAATAATTCACGGTATTTCTCCGGAGAATTACGATTCAATAAAGAACTTACGAAGTTTGATTCTCCAAAAGAAGTGCAAGAGAATTTATATTTTCACGGTACAGGTGGGTTTGTATCCGGTGGACTCAAACCATCAATCATATTACCGAAAGATAATTTTATGGGTGGTGGCTATGATCAACGATATTATGTAGTCTCTCTTTCAAAGAGTAAGAATTCAGCATCAAATTTCTCCGGAATATCAAATACGGGGACTGTATATCCTGTTCTGTTGAGAAAAGGGGCAAAGGTTATATCAATGCCAAACATAGAAGATGCGATTGAACTTGAAGAAATAATACCGAAATTATGGGCGGATGGTGTTGATGCCGTAAAGATAGGTCATTGGGAAGATGGGTTTTCTGAACAGGAATTAGCGGTAGTCAATCCAACTGCTATTGTCCGTGGTGAAGGCGAAAGTTATCGTGTATATCAAAAAGAAAAGTTTGAACAACCGACAATAGATGAAATAACAACGATGTGGAAAGAATCAGGTAAGAAGGTTGAGACATATTTATCCGAAAAGGGAATCAAACCAAAACTACAGACGGAACAAATGATAAAAGACTTCAATGCAAAGATGCAAAGTGGGTCTACAGGAGCATCAATCGGTAACTACGCAATCCTCAAGAACATGACAACGGATGAGACAAAACGTCCGGATATGCCTTCCTATAAGGTCGTACCGTTCCCGGAGATTGTCCGGATAGTCAAGGAACTCACAGGAAAATCACCACAGGTCGTCAGGCGTATGGGGCAGGCGCTCGGACGGGCGTATCCCGGAGGCTTGGACATAAAGCTTGCGACACAGATATTCTCCGATCCGGATACAGCTTCACGTGTCCTTGCACACGAACTCGGACATATCACCGACTATCTACCGGAAGGCACGAAACGCAGAGGAAATCTCTTGGGTCGTATCGCATCACTCAATGGGTATCTCAAACACTTCCTATCGGAATTTCCGGGAGGTTTGAACAATACACTTACACCAAAGGATAAATACCGGCTCAAACAGGAAGCAAAGAGACTGTCAGAGATTCCGGTGACAGAGACTAAAGAGGTCATTACAGGAGAGAGGCTTCCGACTCCGGAGGAGATATTGGACATATGGAGGACGAATACATCCGATATAACGAGTCCGGAACTCCTTACATACATAAAGACACTTTCAACCGAACTCAAGAAAGACATCATCAAAAGCGCACTCAAGAGTCAGATACCGAAATGGGTGACATTCAAGAATACGGTGAAGGAAACAATCACGGCAGGCGTGATACGCAATTCTCCGGAGGATATTCAGAGACTCTACAAGAAACTTGTTGAGGAAGAGATTATCAAGCGTAGACTCTTGAGCCTTGATACGATAAAGCAGGAACTCACCGGACTATCCGCAGAGTGGAGACCATTTGACCGGCTTACGTCAAATGAAGGATACATAAAATATCGTGATACACCGTCAGAACTGTACGCAGACGCAATATCAGTCCTTTATAACGATCCGGAACGCTTGAAGGTGACTGCACCGGAATTCTACAGGGGATTTTTTAATTACTTAGACCAGAAGCCGGAAGTCGCAGAAGTATACGCTTCCATTCAGGACTTGATAAATGGAGGGACGGAGAACGTGAATAAAGCACGTTTGGACGACCTATACAAAGGGTTTGAGGAGGGTGCGAAAAAGAGACGGGAGATTACGGATAAGGAAATTGAAGGGAAATCATTACTCTTCAAGGCGATGACACGGCACGTCTCACGATTCCATCCGGCATACGAGAAACTGAATAAACTCATCAAGGAAAAGAAAATCACGATGGATGAGAAACAGAAGGTCAGGGCGGTGCTTGAGGAGATGGCGATGGCACGCAACGATATATGGATGGACTTGATGGATAATGAACGCTCGGTTATGAAGCCTCTCAAGGATGTCGGCATCACGGACAAGGAACTTGGTGCATGGTTCACGCTTGAACGCAATCTCAATGAACGCAACGGACTTGCCAATCCCGGAGGACTTATCGGGAAATACGCACAGGAACTCAAAGACTACATGGAAAAGAACTTCACTCCGGTACAGCAGGATGCGCTCAAGGAAGCGGTCAGGATATTCCATGAAAAGACGTTTGCGATAGTTGATGAGATGTATAAGGAAGGGATGATTTCAGAAAAGATATTCAAAGAGAAGATTGAACCGTTCCGTGATACATACGTCACGTATGGAGTCGTGAAATACATAGATAAGGACTACGTCAATCCATACGTCAAGACAATGACCGGTACGCTTGAGGCGATTGAGAATCCTCTTGTGACGACCATGTATAAGAGGTCAAGTATGCTTCAGGCGATAGCGGTACACAAAGCAAAGACATCAATCCGTGATTTACTCAAAAATTACTTCCCGGACGAGATAAGCCTTGCGCCTTCAACGCTTGGGATGAGCCTACAGAGGATATTCCGGACGACACCGGGAAAAGGACAATTGAAGATGCTTGAGAACGGGAAATGGACTCAATATGACGTTGACCCATATTTTGAGGCGATGTTCAAGCATTTTGATCCGAAAGACCTTCATACGATTGTTGAACTTGTCGGGAAATTCAATAGGGTATTCAAACCGATTGTTACGACATATAAGTTAGGATGGGCGATGTGGAATAATCCTCTCCGTGACGTACAGAGGACAATGAGGAATATCGCATCCGTCTCACAGATGGAGGGGACACGATTCAATCCTCTTGAGTATCTCGCAACGTGGCTCACGACCATTCCGGAAGGATACAAGTTTGGCGGAGGACAACTCTCGCAGATGGCGGAGATGGCGGTCAAAGGAAAAGCGATGAGTACACCGTATGTATCGCACGATCCTACAGGAGGGGAAGATAGGGCGCTTGCGACACTCTATGAGAAATTCAATTTCCTCAAGTCCAAAGATACGTTGACACGGGCAGGGGAGATACGGAAAAAACTACTCATTCCGATTGAGATGGTACTCAAGGCGCTTGAACGCACCGGGACTACGTTTGAATCAACGACAAAACTTGCCGGATTCAAATATCTCTACAAAAAGATGAAGGATACGACAAAGGCATCATTCTATACGAGAAACTATGTCGGCACTCCAAACTACATTGACGGAGGGACGCTCAAGGATACGGACAACAATATCATGGTATTCTCAAACGTCATTATTCAGGGTATGAGGACAGACCTTGAACTTATGGCGAACCCGAAGTCACGGGGAGCATATTTCACGCACGTTTTCTTACAGAATACGATATGGAAACTGCTTATGCTTGCGATGGCGGGAGGCTTCTTGGGAAAGAAACTCCGGGATATGTATAAGAAAATATCGGAGTACAACAAGACAAACTACCTCGCATTTCCTATCTATGAACTTCCATCCGGAAAGGTCATTTACTTCTCAATTCCGCAGGATGAGATAAACAGGCTTGCAGGCGCTATGACATGGAAAGCCGGGACTGCCATGATGAAAGAACTCAAGAAACCCGGACAGCTATTGGACGTAGGGGCAGGAGTGTTTCCGACCATGACACCTATCTTTGACATCATAAGCGCTTGGTTTGACTACGCACGGGGAATCAATCCGTATGATTCGTTCTACGGCAGGAACGTCCTCACACAACAGGACGCTCAAATACGTGGCGTTGAAGGCGCAAAAGAGATGAGCCTATGGACACTCAATCAGATGGGACTTGGGAATTTCGCTACATACGATCCGCAGAAGGATACGACCACAGAGAGTATCTTGAGGTTTTCTCCTCTCATAAACCGTATGTTCAAGGTAAGTGACTACGGACTTACCGAAGAGGCACAGGTCATGCAGGCAGAGGAACAGAGGGTGCGTGCCGTACAGAACAAGAAGGAAGCGGACATCGTTGATGAGAACGTCAAAAGATACTTGGATAAGGGCGGAAACGCAATCACGTACTATCAGAAGATTCAGTCGGAAATCTATCCGAACGGCATGACGACTCCGGAGGAGAAATCAAACATGAGCCGTCTCAAGAAGGATTTTGATAAGGCGGTAGCCGGAAAGACGGAAGATGTACGGTATAAGACCATTATGAACCTCCAACTCAATACAGCGAAGGTACAGGCACTCAAAACATACAGGAAAGACCTATCGTATAGCGAATATATCGGGCTTGTGAATCGGCTCTATGAGGATAAGATGATCAGCAAGGACGTTTACAAGCAAGTGAAGTGAAAAAAATACTGCTCACAGCATGGGACATTCTGTACAACATAGGTGTTGTTATCTTCTATATTCTCGTCTTTTTCTCAATCTTCGCTCCGGAATATCGTTATTAGTATTGCCTTGCGATAGTTTGACACGTTACCATAGAAAATGTTGAAGTTTATAAGAAAATACTATGAAATCAGGAGATGAATCATCGGGAATCATTGAACAGATGCGGAAATTTTTTGTATCCTTGACTGAATTTGGATATTATAAAGAAAATCAGCAACAAAAACTTGAACCGTTACAAAAACTTGTGTACGGTCTTTTGACCGCAGTTTTACTTTCAGTATTTGGTGTTGTAGCAGGAGCAGTTACATTTTTTATGAGGACGCAAAAATGAAACCGATAAATAATTTTTTCTATTATTTTGCATGGATGGGTATTTTAGGATTGATAGGTATCGTATTGATAACTACTTATTGGTATGTCGCTCCATATGAAGTTTTGACATTTCAAAATGGGAACAATGTTCTTCTTGAAAAGACCGTAAAAAGCGGGGGATACCTACAAGTGAAAGAAAAGTATTGTAAAAAGATGAAACTTCCGGCATCTGTCAGCAGGAAGTTTATTGATGGTGTTGTATATCAAGTACCGATCTATATTGAAAATAGACCCGTTGGGTGTGGAGAAATTATTGAATATGTCTATATTCCAAAAGCACTTCCGGCAGGGAGGTATCAGGCGACAATCATCTATACCTATCAGGTCAATCCGTTACGGAAAATGAACTATGAACTTACGACAGAATTTTTTGATATAGTAAAATAATATGGCAAAAATTATTTGCTTACAGTCCGGGCATGAGGGGGTAACAACGGGTGCAACAGGCGCTCCCGGAGAGAAGGAATTGACCGTCCGCATCAGAAATGCGGTATCGGGAAAACTCATAAGTCGTGGATTTGTCGTACAGTTGGTTGACGCAAACCCTCCACAGGAACAGATAGAAAAGGACTTTGACCTCTTCTTGGCGCTTCACGGTGACGCAGACATCTATGGAACGGGCGGTGGAGTCATCGGATATATTGACCCGAAGATAGATTCGTCTCCGGAGTCAAATGCGGAAAGCAAACGGATCAAGGAAGCGATTGAGAGTATGTATTTCGCAAACTCTGGAATCGTCAATCATCCGGAACGCAACAATGTAAACATCACACGGTATTATATGTGGGCGAGATTGTCGGCAAAGACTCCATGCGTCCTTCTTGAGATGGGAGTCGTTCAGGATGCACACGATAAGGTAATCCTTGCGGATACGGAGATAGTCGCAAACGCAATCGTCCGGGGTATTTGCAAGGCGTTCAACGTCCCATATGATCAACAGAACGACCCTCAACCTCCGACAGAACCTCAAGTGTGCATGAAGAAGTCAGAATACGACAGGCAACAGACGGAAATTGTGGCGCTACGGGAGGCTACAAGAGTCGCTCAAGCGTCCGTGGCGCTCAAAGAGACAGAGTGCCAACAGAGATTGAAGGCTCAAAAAGACGACATAACAGCTAAATTGAATAACGTAATAGGTAGTTTATAGGAGGTAATATATGGATACAATCTTACAGTATGGACTTGCCGGAATCGTCTCGTATGGGTTTGTCGGCATCCTTTCCTATATTCTGAAGAGGAAAAACATTGAACTTGATTCAGACGTGAAGTTTGGAATCCTTGTTGCCGTTGCGCTTGGGGTAGGATTCGTCCCGGAAGATTTAGGAAGCTTGATTCTCAATCACCTCAAAACCGCAATAGCCATAGCGCTTGCACTCTCAACGGTCAGTACATTGGCGAACAAAGCCGGAGGCGCTAAATGAAAAATCTACCCTACACCAGAAATACAACATCTAGCCGTTTCTAGGTTAGGGCAGATGAGGATAACCGTCCTCATGTACCATATGTGATTGCGGTGAAAGCTTGCAGTTACCATATGGGAGGACGGTTATTCCTTAGAAGGGATATGGAATAACCGCTATGAATCCGGAACAACCTTCAATCAATCCGGAAGAACTTGGAGGGGAAGATGAGAAGGAAGAGGAAAAGGAAGAAAAGTCAGGATGCGATAAATTCCATCACTTCATGCGCTCCCTCCGACATCAACCGAACCATATCAAACACCTCAAGGAAATAGTTGAGAGTGACACGATTGACAGGAGATGATATAATGAAATCCGGAAATACGATGAGAAAGAATCGTTTGAACTTGGGTTGTCCGCCTCTCATCGGGCAACCAGACAACTCAAGTTTAAGCGATTTTTTTATGACCTCACTACACCAGATAGTACAGCAGATTGACGATGCGATGGACGAACTCCGGGACTATACGGTACGTAAGCAATTTGATCAGGCAGGACACCTCAAACAAAGGCTTCAGACATTCCTCAACAACTACGGATACACGATTCAACCAGACAACAAGAGAATCTATGTGTTGAAAAAGACGTAGGGGTAAGCGTGGAAGCGTCTCAAAAAAAGTAACCATGTCAGGTGATGCCTACTTCCCGGCTAGGTGAAAAGCATTATCGTAAATTCAATCCGGATAACCGGTCAACAGTACGAGATGAAAGGAAGGGAAGTCTAGGAGATTCACGCTCGCTACTTCCTTGTGGGGGGGTAGGGGGGGTGAATCTCTTTTTTGCTAGAATACAAAGACTATATTGACAGAAGAACCGGTTGTTTGGTAAAATAGGGTATATGCGTTTGAAAGTGTTTACCGGATCGGATAAAGAACAATTGAAACGGCAAGTCAGCTTCTTCAGGGACAATTATCCCGAACTCAACATCCTCAACATTGAAAAAGACCTCACGTATGCGATGAATCCGAACGAAAAGAAACAGTATAGGTATAAGATATTATATGTTGAAAAAAACGAAGGATAAATACATCTACCGATTACAGAAATTGATTCCGGGAGAGAATATCGGACTTACGGGATGGTATGCAGGAGTACCGGAGAAGGGATATAGGGGGCATCCGTTCAAGGTACAGTACCTTACGACAACAAAAGACGATGCCGGAGAGTATCATTATCGGCTTTATGAACTTGAGGTGAAGGACTGGAACAAAGCGGTCATGTTCCGGAAGCAACCGAACATATTTTATGGAGGAGGATTCTTTACGCTTGGATATTTCAAGATGATGGATTAGTACCGTTTATGGTGTTTCTCACGGCAGGGGGAAGCACCATTGACCGTAATAACAAAAAGGAAACAAAGTATAGGGTTTTGTTGCCATTATAGGAAAGATATAAAGAAAGGAACATATGTTGAAAACAAAGGTTGAGGTCGCAGAGGAATTGCACAATGACGTTCTCAAAAGGATTGTGATAAACGAATTGGACGAGATACTGATGAAACAGGTATTGGATAAGGCAAAGCACGGAAGCAAGGAAAAGCTAAGTGCGATGCAACAGTACGATAAACTCAAGGAAACGATGAAGTCCAACAAACAATTGCTCATCTACATCAAAAGGAAACGGACGATGTATGAGAATGAAAAGGATTTCAAGGAAGCGATGGAGTAACTATGGATCATAAATACGTATCATCAAAAGGCGGACGGTCAACGAAGCGCAAGTACGGCAAAGGTCATTACTCGGCTATGGGGAAGAGAAGCGCAGAAGTCCGGATGGAGAAATACGGGACGGAAGGGTTCTTGCAGTTGTCCCGTTTAGGTGTTGAAGCCCGGAAGAGAAAAGCGGAAGCGAAAAAAGGGATGTTACAGAAGGTGATGGAGAAAATAGCGTCAGTATAGATATGGGATATTTTTTACAAAAGGGTGCAAATTTTTTTATAAATACATACGTTGCTAAACATAGCCCGTGGATTTTACGGGCGGTTGATAGAGATTTTTATCAATGTAAGAAATGTGGAAATAAAGATGTAGAAAAATTAGTGGTTCATCATATTGACGGAAGTAGAAAAAAAGGACATAAAAATATAAACAATAACCTTGAAAATCTTATAACGCTTTGTAAACCTTGTCATGCAAAGATGCACGATCAGAGTAAAAGCGAATATGATTTTGATAAATTAAAATTATTATTAAAGACAGGATTGTTTTATGGAGATATAGGAAAAGGGTTAGGAATAAGTAGACAACGAATTTCTCAATTGGTTAAAAAATATAATTTAATGGAGTTTAGCTGGGTATATCAAGATAAATAAATACACTTGACAGAACGGGCGCTTGTTTGGTAAACTATAAAAGTATGACACGCTTGCCGGATTACATAATAGATAGCAAAACTTCGCTCAATCCGTTCACTCCGTTGTTTCTCACTATTGTATTAGTTACGGCAATCATAACGATTGTTTCAATCTTATGTGTTGTCCGGAAAGAGACTCCTGTTCCGGTAGTCGTTCCAACAATCACTCCTACGCCTTCTATTGCCCCTACACCGTCTGTTTTACGATTTAGGGGAGAAGCATCATATTACTCACGTGAAGGGTGTCTAGGGTGTTCAGAAACACTCACAATGGCAAACGGTGAGACGCTTGATGATGATAGGCTTACGATTGCCATGACTCCGGAGACTGTACGGAAATACAAGCTTCTCAATAAGGTCGTTACGATCCGTAACGTCTCTACAAATTACGCAACCAACGCAAAAGTAACAGACACGGGTGGATTCGGAAAGTACGCTCGGATTGCAGATATGTCCGTAGCCGTGAAACGGTCTCTCCGGTGTGGTGGACTTTGTGAGGTTGAAATAACGGTAGAATAACTTGCCCCTTCCTGATGGGTCTTGAAGGGGCAAAACTACCGTAAGATATATGAAAAAATCAATGTGTTATTCATGCGGATATATAACATTTATAAAAAAAGGGAGATGTAGTAATTGTAATAGTCCAAAAGAAGAAGTGAAGATAGAGAAAAAAGGATATTTGATAAATTTGAAAATACTATGTCCGTATTGTTCAAAACCATATTCCGCAAGAATGGAATTGGATTATGACACGATTTGTTATTCAGAAGAAACAGGGTGTGACACAACTGTAAATTGTAAAATATATTGTGATAATTGTGGAAAATTAGTATATACAAAAGGTAATTGATTGGAGGCTAGATATGGAAGGTTTATATTGCGAATGTTGTGGAGCAAAGCTTCAGAAGTATCATGTCAAAATTACACCGATGATCGTCAATGCGCTTATTAAATTCAAACAAGCCGTTCAAGACAAAAACAGGAATGAGATACACCTCCTGAAAGATATGAAGGGTAAAGCGTATGAACTCACACGGCATGAATGGAACAACTTTTCCCGTCAGAGATTCTTGGCGCTTGCCGTAAAGGTTGAGAATAAACCCGGATATTGGCTATTGACCGCAAGAGGGAACGCATTTCTCAAGGGTGAGATTGGGATTCCGGAATCAGTAACGATATTCAGAAATAAAATCGTTGACCGGTCAGAGAAAATAGTATTCATAAACAAGGTGATAGGTTCAGTCCCGTATCTTGAGACGAAAGATGATATTGTGTATCAGGACGTAAAACAGGAGGAGGCAATTGAAGTTATGAAAAAAAAGAAGTCTACATGGAGATTTGATAAAGAACGTAATGTCTATGTTGAGGAGGTGAAATAATATGGATGAATCAGATGTGAGACCACGGTCAACAAGTCCGGTTATATCGGACGCAGTCATTGTTCCGGAAGAATTTGATTTTCCGGAAGCGATACGAAGGATCACGAATGGGGAACTTGTATCAAAGAAGGAATGGAATGATGAAGAGTATTACGGAATCGTATCAGACGGACAACTCATGCTTCACAAGCCGGACGGGAAATTGTATATATGGTGGATAAAAGATGGTGATTTAGCAGGTGAAGATTGGTTCGTAGTAACGAAGAAGGGAGGTGAAAAATAATATGTCAGGAATAGATAAAGCAAAAGAAATGGCAGATAAGCTAAGACAAAGTACAGAAACAAAAAAGAAAGAAGAGGAAAAAGATATGGCAGAACTCAAAAACGAATTGGCAACACTCAATGACGACCCGGAACTTGTGAATATGTACAAAAACAGCGCAGATGTAGGGGCAGACAATCTCTCCGGAGAACTTCCCTTGCTCAAGGTATTCTCCGCAGGGAGAAGCGTTGCGGAACTGAAAGATGGGAAAGAGCCTACGAATGGATGGTTTTTCTATAAACCGACACTCCAACAGTTTGAGACTGTTACGTGTCACGTGTTGACGATTAGCCACGGATTCACGGCAGAGGGAATGGTAGACAAGAAAACAGGGAAGAGTGTCCGGAAGTTTAATCAGGTCATGGGTGGAGTCATTGAGGACGGTCAATCAATGTTACCGTTTGTCATGTACTTTACCGGAATGAAACTCTCACGACTTTGGGAGTTTGGAAAAGAGGCACGGAAATACACAAAGTTGAAGCCAGTACCGATTCCAATGTTTGCATTGACAGTCAAGATGAGTACGGAACAGGTCATGTCAGACTATGGGAAGGTATGGGTGGTAAATTTTGAAGTCATAAAGAAAGATGATGTGCCGATAGTCATAAAGGATCAAACCATGTTTTCCTATTTGAAGGAAAAGGTTACTGCTATTGAAGATACGATTGAATCTCTGATAGCGACAAAGAGCGTTGAAGAACCGGTTGTGGACGCAGAACCGATTGAATAGTCTCTTGATTACTCCGGCTTTATAGCCGGAGGATTGAGGAGAGTAGCAATTTAACATTCATTTTGATAGGGAACGGGAACAAGCAGTCTGAAAGACCGTGTCCAGCCCGTTCCCTTTTGAAATGAATAGCACTGGTACAGATTATGAAAAAAATACTTTGTTGGTTTTTAGGTCATGTAAGCGGATATACGAATACAGGATTGCCCATTATTCCTATTGGTTCGGTAAGCGATACGGTAATTGAAAGTGGTCCAGCGTGTATGCAATTTCAGCGTTGGTCAAAGGTAGATGATATAGATTTCCGTATGCAAGAATGGGAACGTGAAACAGGAAATGAAGATTTATTTAAGACGTTTTTTGTTTGTCAGCGATGTGGTGAAAAGTTGGTTGAAAAACATAGTTTGTAACTGTATCAGATGAATAGAAAGGAAAAAGATATATGTATAGAAGAATAACAATTGGAGAAACTAAATTATATCCGAAATTAGATAACTGTCCAAAAACGGTTACAGGACAACATGATTGGGAAAAAATGTTTTGTAAATGGAAATGGTTTCAACATTGGTATAGTTTTATCTCTGATAGTAAGCCTACTCATTGGAGATATGAATGTAACTTATGTGGATTAGTAGATGATAGAAAAGAATATAAGGTTTAGTCCATAAGGAGGAAGTATATGATAGATGAAAAAGAAAAACAAAAAGTATGGATACTCTATAAAAAGAGGTCAGGATACATGACAAAAGCACAATTTGATTGTGTTATAGATTTCTGTTGGCAAGAAGGACACGCAAATGGCTATGATGAAGTGTTAAATTATTTGCTTGACATGAATCAAATTGTTGAGAAATTATCAAATCTTTAGGAGGAAGTATATGTACGTAATAGCAACAAGACCATTTAGGACAGCAGAAGAAGCGGAAGATGAACGCCGGGAGTGTTATGATGATTCGTACCATATCTATCAGATAGGGGAGAAGTATTACAACATAGATTACAATAAGGCAATTTCTTTCTTTTTTGGATGTTTATTTTTAGGATGTGTCATAGGATATTTAGTGTGGAGATTTTTATGAAACATCTTGAAGGTCATATGTTTTATTCAGGAAAGATTTGTCCTCAATGTAATGAATGGATGAAAGGAAAAGGGGCAGTGTGTTATGACTGTAGGCAATTAAATGATAATAGAAAAAGAAGGGAGAAACGTGAAAAGCCGGCATAGTGCGTTTTCTTCAGTTCCTCATTCAAATTGGTACGGAAAGTACAGGGTATCTCCTCCGGATCAAAGGACAATGGACGGACGATGCTTTGCTTCTAAGGCAGAGATGCGCCGGTATGCAGAACTCAAGCTATTACTGAAAGCCGGAAAGATTAAAAATCTTGTGATACAACCGAAGTTTGAACTCACTCCTCCATTTGTCCTCAATCAGACGAAACATAACTCCATGTATTATTTTGGAGACTTTCAGTATGTTGATTGTGAGTCCGGGAAAAAGATTGTTGAGGATGTGAAGGGTGTAGAGACGGCGGTATTTAAGATCAAGGAAAAGTTATTGGCTTTCAGACATCATATAGAACTCCGGAAAGTGAAAACTTCAGAAATAAGCAGATAGTCAGTTAGAGCGTCAAAACAACATATTTTACGCTATAGGTCAAAAAACAAGCCCCTGTATTGACGTAGGAAGCCCGCAAAATTGATAGGTGGTATGTTTCATCCTCTAAAAAAACAATTTCATTTTGTGATACAATTATATGTACTCTTCTATGATGAAAACAGTTTATAAAGACTTCATTGAGATAAACAAACTTCAGACAGATATAATGGTGTTCGTAGATATATGGGTGAGAACAGAGAAAACACCAGTCCCACAACAGGCGATCATTAAAGATATGGTTGCGAATGGAATCAACGACTTCACCGTAGTCAATGCGCTCAATTCCCTTCTCCGGAAAGGATACATCCGGCGAGCGATATACATGAAGGGTGTGACAACAAAGACGTATTACGTACAGCTTAGGAGGGTATAATGAAAAAACCAGAAAAAAAGAAACCGGTACAGAAAAAAGAGAAACTCAATCTCAAACAGGAAGCGTTTTGTCAGTTGTATGTTATGCCGGATAAAGATTTTTACGGGAATGGTGTGGAATGTTACCTTGAGGCATATGGCGCAGATAAGAGTAAGCCGAATTGGTATAAGATCGCTTGCACTGATGCGAGTAGACTGCTAAGTAATGCTAAGGTTTGCGAAAGAATCAACGAATTATTGTCCGCCGGCGGATTGAATGACGAATTTGTTGATAAACAATTGTTGTATATGATTACGCAACACGCAGATGGAAGCATGAAACTCGGTGCATTACGTGAGTACAACAAGCTAAAGCAACGGATAGTTGAAAAGATTGACGCAACATCAAAAGGGAAAGCGATTCCTTTTACAGTAATAAGCTATAGAGACTATAAGAAAAAGAATGAATGACGATATACCGAACACAATTCCATATAACTTTGAAGCACGTGAATATCAGCTTCCGTTCCTCTATGAGATAGAGAAAGCAATAAACGGAGAGAGTGAGAAACGATACTTCCTTCAGGTGTGGCACAGGCGATCCGGAAAGGATAAGACGAACATAGCTTTTTGCGCTCCTCGTAGACTTATTAAAGATTCATGCCTTGTGAAGTATGTATATCCTACTCTTGTGATGGGACGGGAGAACCTATGGGATGGTATTGATAGTGGAGGGTTCAAGTTTACAGACCATATTCCGGAGTTTATTAGAAACGGAAAGCCAAACGAAACGACAATGAAAATGAATATAAACGGTGGTTCGCTCTTTCAAATTGGCGGAAGTGACCATCCGGACAGCTTGCGTGGAGGCAATCCGAAGATGTTTATATTCAGCGAGTGGGCGGAGCAAGACCCGTATGCGTGGGACGTGTGTGAGCCTATTCTACGGGAGAATGACGGGATTGCTATATTTAACACGACTCCAAAGGGAGACAATCATGCACGGGCGCTTTATGATTACGCTAAGACGAATTCAAAATGGTATGTTGAGACGTTGACGGCAGAGGACACAAAGATATGGACTCCGAAGCAATTGAACGATATACGATATGACATCATCAAACGATGGGGAGCAGACGGGAGAAGCGAGGGTGAGGCGATTGCCTATTTTGATCAAGAGTATATGTGTTCATTCAAGTCTCCGGTTGTCGGTTCATACTACGGTGACGCAATCAGACGGGCAGAGGCAGAACACCGGATAACGAAAGTACCGGTGAATGAAGGGTTGCCGGTCAATACCGCATGGGACTTAGGTATGGATGATTCAATGACGATATGGTTCTTTCAGGTAGTTGGCGGTGAGATTCATTTCGTTGATTACTATGAGAATTCCGGAGAAGGACTCGGACACTATGCTCACAAATTGCAGGAGAAGATGTATATTTACGGCAAGCAATTCGCTCCTCACGATATAGCCGTCCGTGAATTAGGGACAGGCAAGAGCCGTCTTGAAGTCGCAAAGAGTCTTGGTGTTTCATTCACAGTCAATCCACGACTTGAGATTGAGGATGGGATAAACGCCGGACGTACACTCTTCAGTCGGTGTTGGTTTGACACAGAGAAGTGTTCACGGGGACTCAATGCGTTACGTAACTACAAAAAAGAATGGAACGAGAAGGACAAAGTGTTTAGGAATACGCCAAAGCATGATTGGGCGAGTCATGGTGCAGATGCGTTCCGGACGTTCAGTGTAGGATTCAAAGAGAATGTGAAGAGGATACAGGCAACAGTATCCGGAGGTGTGAAGCCGTTTTATACAGGGATGCCCGGATAACTATTGCCTTCCGATAGTTTGCTCTTCTATTCTATAAAGTATGGCAGACAACAAAGTACCAGAAATCGTTGATCCCGAATTGACGATGCTCAAAAACAATAAGATAAGCGGATATAACTACCGTGAACGTAGGCACGCAGACTGGACGGAGAACTACGAATTATATCGTGACAAGGTAATCACGAACCGTCTTACACAACGTCAGTCAGTCAATATACCTTTGATGAAACAGACCATAAAGACCCTTCTCAAAGACGTTGATGATATGCCGTTGATTCAATTTGAAAACTTAGATAACGATAAGGATGCGGAAATCTTCAAGAATGAATACTGGAAAGACACGGTTATCCATAACAAGATGGAGATTCAGGACATTGTTGATAAGAAACAGGTGTTCTTCTTTGGACGTTCCTATGACCAATGGCAGATAGTTGATGGACGTGTCAAAATGACCATTGAGGATACGATGGACTTGCTTGTTTCACGGTACATTGACCCTACGAACATTCATTCATCACGATTCCTTATCCATACCCATATATTCAAACCTCTCTCCTATCTTGAGAACAATCCGGACTACGATCAGACAAAGGTTGCGGAACTCAAAGCGTGGTTTGCTACAGACATGGGACTTATCAAGGCACAGACGAATGAAAAGCTTCTGATTGATAAGAACAAGAAGATGGAGGATTTGGGTGTGTTGGATGTTGAGAATCCTATCTTGGGTGAAGTCACCGTTGAACTCTCACAGCATTTCGTGTTCCGGAAAGAAGTCGGAGACAAAGAAGAGCAGATATACTTGTATGTAGAGGCAGAGGATATGAAAATCCTTATGAAGAAACCTCTTGAAAAGATATACGGCGTAACGAAAGACCATTTCTTCCGTACACACTATCCATATTGTTCATGGGCGGACGATGTAGAGCGTCAGGATTGGTATTCAGACGGTATCGCAGATGTTGTCCGGACACCGAACAAGGTTGTCAATTCATGGTTCAGTCAGTTAGTAGAGAACCGGACACTCCGGAACTTTGGCATGAACTTCTATGATTCAAGTATTGAAGGGTTCACTCCTCCGTCCAATCAAGAGCCTGTTCCGGGTGGTTGGTATCCCCTTCCGGGGAAACCGGCAGAAACCTATCAACGGGTAGATATACCAGACTTATCGGAATCACTTGATGAAATGACATTCGTGATTCAGATGATTGAGAAGGCATCAGGAGCAACAGCGACATCACAAGGACAGGTTGAACAGCGTCAGGTGACGTTGGGTGAGGTTCAGCTTGCGTTGGGTGAAGCAAAAGAACGTATCAAAGGAATGAGCAAATTCTATACGCAGGCATGGAAGGATCGTGGGGAGATGTTTATGAAGCTTGTTGAAGCGTCTCCGGAAAAGCTTGATGCGGTTAAACTCCATATGAAGGGACGCAATACATCAGACATCTATACACGTGAAGTCACTCCGAAAGATTGGCAGTCAAAGTCCGGATATAACGTCAAGGTGTGGAGTCAGGATGAGAAGAATGAAGATGCAACAACTCAACTTGAGAAACTCAATGCAGTCAAAATGAATATGCTGGATAATCCGAAGCTAGACGAGGTTTATAAGCGGAAATTATTAGAATTTGCAGGATTATCACCGGAAGAGATAAGTGCTATAATGGAAGCAGAGGAATTGAAACGGCAGATGTTAGCACAAGCCGGATTAAACAATCCGATGGGCGCAGGGGGACAACCACAGAATCAACCAGTCGCACCAATAACACCTCCGGTACAATAATATGAGTCTGATTGACGATATATTAACGAAATTTGATGTAAAGTTTGACGACCTCAATACGGCAGAACGTGAGACATTGAACACGATGCTTGAGTCACTTCAGAAGAAACAACTCACGGTAGAGAAAATCAAAGAGTATATCGGTGTGATGCGTGACAGTGTGGAAATGGAACTCACAAAGATAGGACACGAATCAAAACAGGATATATTCCTCAAGGCACGTCTCCGGAACTATATGTTACTGGAATCATTCCTTGCCTCTCCGGAGAAGGCACGACTCGCAATTGAACGATCACTTCAGGGTATTAAACCGAGGAAATAATGATATGGATAAAACACTTACGCCACAGAAGGCTCTTGTTATCCTTCAGGACGGAAGAGTACACGGACACAGACTTACGGAAAAGCAAATGAAATACTTTGGAGCGATAGCAGGCGGAGAAAAGGAAAAGAAAAAAACAAAGTCTAAAAAGTGATACAATATATGTATGTTAGATAACGATACACAGACAAAACTTGACTCAATACTAGCAAAGGATATATCAGCTATTCTCCCATCAGATATTATCTTCCTCAAAGCACGCATCTCATATCTCACTCCGGAACAGAGGCAGAAGTATTTTGGTAAAAATGTAATGCGTGTGGTTGATGTAGAAGATGATAAAAAACCAGAATCAAAAGGATTATCATACGCAGAACTCAAAGTGAAAGCAAAAACACTTGGTATCAAGAAGGTTGTAGGGATTTCAAAAGAATCACTCCTTGAAAAGATACGAAGCGTAGAAGGTAAAGACTGGATGTAACAATATAAATCATACCCTTTTGAAAGGACGATTATTATGCCTAATCATGTAAAGCCAACAGTTGAAGAATTGGAAGCACAAGCCCTCGCCAAAGCAGAAGAAGCGGAAGCTTTAGCCAAAGCGGAAGCAGAAAAGAACAAACCCCCGGAAAATCCTATTGAGACTGATGAACAGCGTGTTGCACGGGAAGAGGCAGAGAAAAAGAAACAAGAGGAAGAGGACGAGAAGAAAAAGAAAGAATCTCCGGATTACAAAAAGAAATTCATTGAGAATCAACGTGAAGCTATTATCCTTGCTTCTAAGAATAAGAAATTGAATGAAGCGATTGATAACGCCGGAAAGATTGCAGAACCAACAGAAGCAGAACTCAAGGCAGAATTCCCGGAATGGGAAGATATGTCTACAACAGAACAGAAGCTTTCAAAAGAAGCGCTCATCAGTAAGAGACGGTTTGCTCTTATTCAAGACGCAAACAGGGAAAGTCACGATATAGAGTCATGGAATATCAAGGTTGATGAATTCCTTATTGATCCGCAGACACTTGTTGAGAATCCGGAACTTGAAGGAAAGACAGACGACTTCAGGATGTTTGCGATGAAACAGTCACGCAGAGGCATCCCGTTTGAGGACTTAGTGAAGGCATTTCTCTATGATGAATCAAAAGTACCAAAAAAGGTCGGAAAGATGATTGAAGAGGGTGCAGGAGGAGATAATGCTAAGCCAAAGCCGGTCTCCGATAAAATATCACTTGAGCAAGCTAGAATACTCCGTAAGACGGATTACAATAAATATACTGAACTACTTAGAGCCGGTAAGATAGAGTCTGTGACTTGACAGGAAATAGTTTTTATACGTATTCTAAGTATAGTAACTTCCATACCCCTTTCACGGGACGGTAATACTCCATTATAAATTTGTTATTTGAAAGGGGCAATTATGTCAGAAGCATACGCCACAACAATTGCGGAAGGGTTCTCGCAACGATTATTGAAAGAAATGTATGATAAGAACCTTGCAGACTACATAGTCAATCGTGACTATGAGGGAGAAATCAATGGTGTCGGTTCTAAACTGAACATCTTGAATTTCGCACGTATCTCCGAAAAAACATACGCTAATACAGCGATGTCGGCAGATTCGTTATATGAGAACAATGCCGTTCTCACGATAGACACGTATAAATCCTTCTATTGGAAAGAGAAAACCCTTGCACGTTGGTTGTCTTACATCAAGAATCCACACGCAACGGTAGTCCAACAGAAAGCAGATGAACGCTCAAAGAACATTGACGAGTTCATTCTCGGAAAATATGCGGATGTCGCAAGCGGAAATCGTGTTGGTACAGACTATACAACCGGAACAGTATCGGTTGCAGATACGACAGGTGTCGTAACTGGTTCTGGAACAACCTTCACCGCAGGAATGGTCGGCAAAGGATTCAAAGCAGATGGACACACGAAATGGTATCGTATCAAAACATTCACTTCAACCGAAGAGATAACGATTGAAGATGATTTGGACGACACTACATCCGCTTATACGGGTGGAGCGATTGCCGGAAGCTCAACATATACGATTGAAGCTTCATCGGTTGTGACTATCACGACAGCGAATCTCTTGTCGTACATAACACAACTGAAACTGAAACTTGATACCGCAGAGAGAATGGGTCTTTCCGCAGTACCGGATTCAGACAGATGGTTGATCGTCCCTCCGGAATTTGAGAGCGTCCTTGTCAGAGCGACAGGAGTAGCCCTTCACGTACCGGAAGCCTATACGGAGTTAGTGAAAAAAGGGTTCATCACTACACTTCAAGGATTCCAAGTGTTCAAGAGCAATCGTCTCACGGGAGACAATACAGATGGATTCCACATTCTTGCAGGTCACAAGAACTGGATGACATTTGCGGAAAAGCTTTTGGAAGCGGACATTGAAGAGGACTTGATAGGGGACTTCGGAAGCGCATACAAAGACTTATTTGTATACGGAGCGAAGGTAACTGATGCAAGACGACATTTTGCAAGCGAACTGTTTGCGAAATTCACACTCTAAGCAGAATTAGTATAAACAGATTGACGGGGGGGAAACCCCCCCGGCAATCAAAACATAAAAACCTATGGCACTATTTGAAATCAAAGAACAATTACCAAAATTGACTCAAGTTAAAATTGATGCAATAGAAGCCATAGCGTCAGCAAAAAGAACCACGGCACAAGCTTCGTTTTTGACGGCTCTTACCCCGTATTTAACCAATCGTGTCCGGAGATATGACACAGATGGAACGACAATTCTGGAAGCGGAAGGAAACACGCTTCCTACGGGATATGAACTATTCAAAGCAGGAGCGTTCTTCTATAAACTGGATAAGACCGGAATGAACATCTATATAAACACCGGAGATGATGAGACAGCAGTCTGGACTCATTTGGGAGAACAGGTAGTCAGCGCATCGGATTCACCATCACCAAGCGCAAGCCCATCAGTCTCACCGTCAGTATCGTCAAGTGCGACTCCAACAACAAGTCCGTCAGTCTCAAAGAGCGCATCACCATCGGTATCGTCAAGTGCGACTCCATCATCAAGCGTATCGGCATCAAAGAGTCCGTCACCGTCAGTATCAGCGAGTGCTACGCCATCAACAAGTGTATCTGGTACAAAGAGCGCATCACCATCGGTATCAACGAGTGCTACACCATCATCTAGTGCAAGCGCATCGGTATCACCGTCACACAGCATTTCACCTACTGGATCGGTAAGCATATCAGCATCACCGTCAGTATCGGCAAGCTTATCAAAATCACTAAGCCCATCAGTCTCGGTGAGCGTGAGTCCAAGCGTAAGCCCATCGGTGTCAAAGTCAGCTACACCAAGCGTTTCGGTGTCTCTAAGCCCGTCATCGTCAAAGAGCGCATCACCGTCACTATCTGTATCACCATCAGTATCGGTGAGTGCTTCACAATCACCATCTCCAAGCTTCCCAGCATAATTTTTGGGATTGTTTGCGAGTATAGTGACATGATACAATTACATCATGTTAAGTATTGTTATACCCTCACGGAATGAACAGTATCTTCAGAAAACTATCCTAGATCTTCTCGCTAAGGCAAAAGAAGAAATCCAAGTCATCGCTATATTAGACGGCTATTGGGAGGACGTATCAAGGTACGTAACCGATAAACGTGTCACCTACATCCATTACAGCGAGCCACGTGGCATGAGAAACGCTATCAACGCCGGTGTGGCAATCGCAAAAGGTGACTACATCCTCAAGTGTGACGCTCATTGTATGTTTTCAGAAGGATATGACGTAGGGTTACGGGAATTTTGTAAGGATAATACGGTTATTGTCCCTCGTAGGTGGGCGCTTGATCCGGTGAAGTGGGAGATAGACCGGAGCAATCCGAAGTATCCGATTGATTATATGTATCTCTCTAAGGATTTTCATGGTGAGCCGTGGACTGAACGGAACAAGGATACAGAACTTGAATATCACGTTGTAGACGATTTGATGAGCGCACAGGGTTCATGTTGGTATATGAAGAAAAGTTATTATCACGAACTGGAACTAATGGATGAATCACTGTACGGTACGTTTGCGTCTGAATTCCAAGAGGTAGGGTTGAAAACTTGGTTGTCCGGAGGAAGTGTCCTCGTCAACAAGAAGGTGTGGTACGCACACTGGCATAAGACTGAATCACGTGGATACAGTCTCAATAAGACAGACGGGCAACAAGCGTCAGCACACGTAGAGCGTTGGATGCGTGGAGAATATCAATGGAATAAACAGATACATGATATAGATTGGATTATTGAGCATTTCGCTCCCGTTCCAACATGGCAATAATTGATACGACAATCATCTATTACTCATCAAACCGTGAGAAACCGGAGTTTGAGAAGTTGGTGACTGATAGCATCCGTTTAATTGCCGGCGATATGCCTATCGTTTCAGTCACACAGAAACCGATGGATTTCGGCAAGAACATTTGTGTCGGAGACGTAGGATTGTCAGACTACAACATATATCGTCAGATGCAGATCGGATGCTTAGAGGCAAAGACGAAGTATGTATGCACGGCAGAAGCGGATTGTTTCTATCCTCCTACCGGATACTTTGATTTCGTCCCTCCGAAGGGTTGGACGGCAGGACACTATACAAACCTCTATATCCTATGGAAAGGTTCGCATATCTTCAATCAGAAGGCGTTTTCATTGTGCGGACTGTATTCAGACCGTGAGTATCTTCTTTCACGATTCCCTCGCTCACTTGATGAGAATATCCAGTGGATTCCGGATTATAAACCGAAACATCCATTGTTCCATAAATGGAACAATTGGACTCCTTTCAAAGACACTATTCCTATCATCAACTGTAAGACTGGTGATGGGATGAGGATGAAAACCGGTGTGAATACGGAAGGGAAACCTATGAAAGAACTTCCGTTTTGGGGATCGGCAGAAGAAATGGAGAAAAGACTATGGAATCTATAAGCATCGTCTACTACACAAGCAATTATCTTGATGAACATAATCCATACTTCCTTGAGAACACCCGGAAGCAACTTGAGCGTGCGATAGGGGATAAGCCTCTTATTGTCGTTTCACAGAAGCCCGTACAATGGCGTAGAATGACCGAAAATGTGGTAATGGGTGATATTGGTCGTTCGCATTTGAATATCTATTGGCAGATACTTCAGGGAGCAAAAAAGGCGACAACAAAGTGGGTTGCGATGGCAGAGGACGACATACTTTACTCCGAACCGCATTTCAACTTCTGGTACTTCGTCAAACCGGAATTCATGGAAGGTGATTATTTTCTTTATGATATGAATAAGGTATCTCTCTTTACATGGGAGACGAAACATCCCATTTTCTCCTATAGGTCAAAACGGATGGTCGTCAATCAACTGGTAGCAAAACGGGATATGTTGGTTGAGGCGATGGAAGAGAGATTCGCAAAACTTGTGGAACTCCGGAAGATTTGGGAAGAGCGAAAGATTCTCAAGTTTTGGGGAGACCCCGGACGATATGAGGATGGACTCGGAGTGACTATACGTAAGACATATCAATACTCTTCATGGATTCCATCAATCGTATTCTCGCATGAGGACGCATTGGGATATTTGACACAGGGAAGTAAGAAAAAAGATGGAGACCTCCGGATCGTAGAACTTGATGATTGGGGACGGGCGGAAGATATATTGAAACTCTATAAAAAACCATGAACATAAGCATATTCAATACACGGGGCGGATGCGGGATTGTCCGTGGCAATCAGGTTGCGGAGGCATTAGGCGCTCGTCTCAATCCGAAGTCCGGATATGAGGACGATGTATGTATCTATGTGAAGGTAAAGCCACGGACAATCCCGAAACACTCATATTATGATTTTGTTGATGGAGCATACAACATTGACTGGATACGACAGCATCCGGAGATGGGTCTTATCGCAATATCACCGTTATCACAGGAATATCTTTCAAACGAATTGGGTCGGACAGACGTGGTATGTATCCCTCATCATCATTGTAACTATGAGCGCTACGTTCGTCTGGAACGTCCTGTCAAGACGGTTGGAATCATAGGAAGCAAGAACTCGTTTCAGTATCCGGTTGAGAAACTACAGAAGGAACTTTCTGACATAGGACTTGACCTTCTGTATGAAGAGGACTTCTGGAATACATACGCAAAGAATGATAATCCACGGAAAGCGGTATGTGACTTCTACAAGAAGATTGATATACAGGTTGTATGGAGACCGAAGCCGTGGTCTCCACGATTTGATGTATACCGGAATCCTCTCAAGATTGAGAACGCTTCATCCTTTGGGATACCAACAGTCGCATATCCCGAACCAAGCTATGTGCGTGAATGGGACAGGGAATTTGCTCATGCGGAAAGCATCCCGCAACTTATCTCACTTATCCGGATGCTCAAGGAATATCCGGAAGTGTATAAGAATATGTCAAAGAGAGCGTTGGGGAAGGCAGAACTCTATCATATTGATACTATAAAGAAGTTATATCTTGCACTATGAACCAAAAACAATTGTGGGAAGATTTGGCAAAGAAGAATTCTAAGTATTACATCAACTCCGATAAAGGAAAGGGTATTACGGAGGAAGAATTCCGTATGAGTGGTGCGTGTGACTTCAATAAATACATCATCAACGACAAGAGCATCGTCCGGAGTGGTGTATTTCTTGAGATTGGATGCGGGAACGGGCGCATGACTGAATTCATAGCCCACAGCTTTGATACCGTAGTCGGCATTGATATTTCAGGAGAGATGATACGTCAGGCGAAGGAACGGGTAGGAAGCATAGGAAACGTGGAATTCATGGAGACGGATGGGAACGTCATTCCGCTTCCGGATAACTTTGTGGATGTTGCCTTCTCATATCTGGTATTCCAACACTTCAAGACGAAAGAGATGGTTGAAAACAACTTCCATGAGGTCAGACGTGTACTCCTCCCGGAGGGAGTATTCAAGGTACTGCTCCGGACGGATAAGATTGATAGTCTTGACCCGTGGTGGAGTGGCGTGAACTACGACAAGAAAGAGATTGTACAGCTATGTGAAAAGACAAAGCTTCATCTTGACGGGATGGAATTTGTCGGAGATTATGGCGTATGGGTATGGATGAGGAAACTTATATGACAGCACAATGGGACAATGGAAAAAAGGTAACGATACACTTCTATAATCAGAAGTTTAATCTCAAGGAACGGCAACTCAATTTCCGGCATTTCCTTCCGATGTATTTTGATGAGATGATAGGTGACAAGTTACACGTCCGTATAGCGGACATCGGTGCAGGAATCTTCTCAACGATAGGACAACTGTATTACAACGGGAAAGACAGGGTCGTATGTGACGTTGTCGCTTCAGACCTTCTCGCAGATACGTTCAATCAGATTATCAAGGAACGTGGCGTGAGACCTCTTGTACCTATTGAGAAACAGGATATGGAGAATCTCACGTATCCGGACGAATCGTTTGACATCGTCCATTGTGTGAACGCACTTGACCATTGTAGCGATCCGGAAAAGGCTATACGGGAGATGGTGCGTGTGTGCAAGAAGGGCGGATGGGTATATCTTAGGCATTATACGGACGTAGCGGAAGAGATGAAGTATCTCGGACTCCATCAATGGAATATCACAAGTGAATTTTATAATGGTTGCAGGATATGGAATAAGGATAAGTCATTCAATTTATTTGAATTAGGATTCAAAACATCTATCGGACGTGAATTCACGTATGAACCTCGTAATATGGTTATCTCCAAACTACACAAACTATGAAAACAATCGTGACAGACATACCGGACTACAAAACCTTTCTTAGAGGTGAAAAGACTGTTGAGATAGGATATCCGTGGCTCACGTTTGGTGCAATCATGGCGCTTGAGAAGATATTGGATGATTCATTGGGAACATTCAGTATATTAGAGAGTGGATGTGGTGGGTCAACGGTGTTCTTTGCTAAACGATGTAAGCAGATATTATCTATTGAACACGATATAAAATGGGTACTTCATGCTATGGAAAAATTAGAGAGATTGAAAATTTTTAATTTTATTCCGACAGACCCAGAAACTTTGAGTCATTTAGAAGGTTTGTTTGATATGGTTCTTGTTGATGGTGGAGCGAACTGGAAAGAGCGTCAGAAATTGCTTGATTTGTTGTATCTAAGAGTCAAAAAAGGTGGTTGGCTCATCATAGACAATTATGAACATGTGAAATTTGACTATACCGGATGGGACGTATACACGTTTGATATGTTCCGATATAGTGGGCGTGGTACAAAGCTCTGTAAAAAACTATGAAATACGATTTGTCGGTAATCATAACAGCACGTAATGAAGAATTCCTATCCCGGACGGTAGATGGAGTGATTGCAAACAGGCGGGGCAATACGGAAGTCATTGTTATCCTTGATGGGACATGGGCGAATCCTCCTCTTGTTGACCATCCGGACGTTACCATCATCTATCACTCTGAATCTATCGGACAACGTGGGGCAATCAATGAGGCTATAAAGCTTTCAACAGCGAAGTTTGTTATGAAACTAGACGCTCATTGTATCGTTGATGAAGGGTTTGATGTGAAACTCATGGCGGATTGTGAGTACGATTGGACGGTTGTACCTCGTATGTATAACGTCCATGCGTTTGATTGGGTATGCCAGTCATGTAAAGACCGTATCTATCAGTCACCGACTCCGGAGAAGTGCTTGAAATGCGGAGGGAAGATGAAACGTGAAATCATATGGAAGGTCAGATGGCATAAACGGAGCGACTTCATGCGCTTTGACAGCGATTTACACTTTCAGTATTGGGGAGCATTGGGAGACCGTCCGGAATCAAAGGGAGAACTCGCAGAAACGATGTCCCTTGTCGGAGCGTGTTTCTTCATGCACCGTGAACGCTATTGGGAATTGGGCGGAAGTGAAGAGGAATGGGGATCGTGGGGACAACAGGGAACGGAATGGGCGTGCAAGACATGGCTTTCCGGTGGACGATTGATGGTGAACAAGAAAACATGGTTTGCTCATCTCTTCCGGACGCAGGGTGGGGACTTTGGATTCCCATATCCTCAATCTGGTAAGCAAGTATCCCATGCACGGAAACGCTCAAAAGAATTCTTCCAACAGGGAAAATGGAAAAAAGCGGTACATGACCTTGATTGGCTCATACAGAAATTTGCTCCCGTACCCGGATGGGAGAATAATCAGGCAAACGTAGCCCCTGTAGTGACCACAGATGGTTCAAAAGTCACGAAGGGTATAATCTACTATACCGATAATCTTATACCGTTCAAGTTTGGACATATCGTAAGACAACAGATAAAAAAGGCGAACCTTCCGATAGTCAGCGCATCACTCAAACGTATGGACTTTGGCGTAAAGAATATCGTTGTCCCTCTCAAGCGTGGATATGAGGCATACCATAAACAGATATTGTCGGCACTTGAGGCATCAACGGCAGACATCATATTCTTTTGTGAACATGACGTGTACTACCATCCGTCACACTTTGACTTCACTCCGGAGAAAAAGGATGTATATTACTACAACATGAATTGGTGGAGGGTGCGGGCAAGTGACGGGCATTGTATACACTATGATACGTTTCAGGTGAATTTCATTTGTGCGTACCGGGAATTGTTGATTGAACATTACAGGGAAAAGGTGAGACGCATTGAGAATGATGGGTTTGATATGGCGATGGGGTTTGAACCGGGAGCGAACAGCAGAAAAGAGCGTATTGACGACCACAAAGCGGAGGGATTTACCTCGGAATTCCCGAACCTTGATATACGTCACAGTACGAATCTCACAAAGAGCCGGTGGAGTCCGGAGGAATTCCGGAATCAACGGTCTTGTCAGGGGTGGAAAGAGTCTACTTTAGACAAGATTCCGGGTTGGGATATGCAGATTGATACATTCACAAAATATAGTTGAAGGTGTAAAATTATTACATATGATTCAGGTTGATTGCCTCTTTTGTAAAAAAGTATTCTTCGTACATCCTTATCGTAAAGATTCCGTTAAATTTTGTAGTAGAAGTTGTTTAGGAAAATCACGCATTGGAAATAAAAATCCATGTTGGCGTGGTGGAAGAAGCAAAAGAATAGATGGATATATTATGATAAATTCTAAAAATATATTTGAACATAGGTTGATTATGGAGAATTATTTAGGTAGGAAATTAGGATTAGAAGAAAAAATACATCATGTAAACGGAATTAGAGATGATAATAGAATTGAAAATCTAAAATTAGTTGAAAATCAATCTATTCATGCAAAATTACATGATTGTAATAGATATAAAGATATTTATGGGAGGTATTTATGATACCCGTTTTGCAACCTTCAATGGATGAACAGACAAAAAAAGAGTTGATGGATGTTATAGATAGCGGTTGGTGGGGACAGGGACAGAAAACCTTTGACTTTGAAAAGCAATTTGCGGAATATGTAGGTGCTAAATACGCTATAGGATGTAATTCAGGAACTTCAGCACTAGACCTCTGTTTGAAGGTATATGGAATCCACGGTGGAGAACTCATAACGACTCCCATGACGTTTGTTGCGGATGCGATTGTCGGTGAGTGGAACGAGATGGACGTGACGTTTGCGGATGTTGATGAGGATTCACTTTGTCTTGACCCGAAGAGTGTAGTGATAACAGATAAGACAAAGGCAATCATCACCGTTGACTCTCATGGACGTTTAGCGGATATTGACGGTCTCCGAAAGAAATTTGATGGACTAATCATAGAAGATTGCGCTCATGCTATGTATACTCCGGGCGCAGGAAAGAAAGGCGACATCTCCATATGGTCGTTTCAGGCGGTCAAGTCACTTCCTACAGGTGACGGAGGGATGATCACCACAAATGACGATAAGATATATGAGAAACTCCGGACGCTTACGTGGTTGGGTGTTGAGAAGAATACGTTTCAACGTGCTACGGGAAAACGCTATTCATGGAATTATGACATCACACAGGCGCAAGGACTCAAGGCATACATGAATGACCTCACGGCAATCATAGGTATCGGACAACTCCGGAGACTTGGTGAGACAAACTCAAAGAGACGGGCGATACAGGCAGTCTATAACGAGGCGTTCAGGGATATGAAAGAGATAAAGCTTCCTATGTATTCCCATACCGTCCAATACTATACGATGAAATGTGAACGCAGGGATGAACTCTCCGATTACCTTGCGTCAAACGATATAGCGACTTCCGTACATTTCAAACCTCTCAATATGATGAGTTACTGGAAGAAGGCGGAGAAACGGGAACTCAAGGTCAATAATAAAGTATGGTTAGAACTTCTAAGCCTTCCGGTACACAATGCGCTCAAATGGGAAGAGGTAGAAAAGATTATCCGTTGTGTAAAGGAATTCTATGCTAGATAAGATACTTCTTACGGGCGGTTCGGGACTCTTAGGATGTGAACTTCAGAAGTATCTTTCGTTTGAAGCACCATCCCATGAAGATTTAGATATAACCAAACCGGAAACGATAACAAAGTATAATCCCGATATTGTTATCCATTGTGCCGGATATACGAATGTCGCAAAGGCAGAAGAAGAGAAGGAAAAATGTTTCCGGATAAATACCACAGGAACGTACAACATGGCAAACCTATTCAGAGATAAGTATTTTGTGTATATCTCTTCAGAATATGCGGTACATCCGGTGAATTATTATTCATATACAAAAAAATGGGGAGAAGAGATGGTGCGTACATACTGTCCAAACCATCTCATCATCCGGACACTCTTCAAGAAGAATCCCTATCCGTATGAATATGCGTTCTTTGATCAATACTCCGGTGGAGATTATGTGGATATAATCGCTCCGATGATTGCGAAATGTATACTCAATAATCAAAAAGATACATGGCACGTGCATACAGGAAGGAAATCAATGTTTGAATTGGCACGGAGAACTCGTCCGGACATCAAGGCTATATCAGTCCATGACATAAGGGATGTAATTTTACCGGAGGATACGTTCTATGATTAGGACAATCACAATAATAGGTCGGGGTTGGGTAGGTAATGCGATGAAACAATTGTTTCCGGATGCGTATGTGTACTCAAACGGGAAATCCGGAGAGGTTGGAACAAAAACAAAAGCGAACAAAAGCGATATAGCGTTCATATGCGTCCCTACGCCAAACCTCGTCTATGATAGGGAGATACCGGGTTCATTCCTCAATGAAGGACGGTTGGATATGAAGGCGGTTGAAGATTCCGTAAGATGGTGTACGTGTCCTCTTATCGTCATGCGTTCAACGGTCAATCCGGGGACGTGTGATGAGTTATCAAAGAAATATAACAAACGTATCGTGATGCAACCGGAATACTTAGGGGAAACACCGGCTCATCCCATGCTTGACCAAAAATCACGGCAATTTCTCGTTATTGGAGGAAAACCGGAAGATAGAAGGCTTCTTATTGACCTATACGGGTCAGTTTATAACGCAAACACTACAATCCGTCAGGTAACAGCATATGAAGCGGAAGTGATAAAGCTTTCAGAAAACCGTGCGATTGCCTTCAAGGTTGCGGAATGTCAGGAACTCTATGATGCGTGTAAGGCAAATGGCGTGGATTATTATACGATACGGGATGCGGTCTATAGTGACGATCCACGGTTCAATCTCTGGTGGACATTCATCTATCCGGAGAAGCGTGGATTCAATTCAAAGTGCATACCAAAAGACATCTATGCGTGGTGTGCATGGGCGGAGAGTGTAGGCTATAAGCCGTTTATTACCCGTTCCATCCTCAAGAAAAATAAGGAATGGCTTGCTCAAAACAAGTAATCTCCGTTGCCTTCCGATAGTTTTTCAATCTATTCTTAGGGTATGGCATCGTCAACAAGTGCATCTCCATCCGTTTCAGTTTCTTTGTCTCCTTCCGCTTCTCCCGGATGGCAGTCTGATGAGTTATTCTCCACTCCTCTTATAAATGATGCAAATTTAGTGGCATATTATCGGTTCAATACTGGTGCTTTAACAACGGATTCAAAAGGTGCATATACTCTTACGAATGTAAATACTGTAGGAGAAACAGCGTTAGGAAAGTTTGGATATGCGACAGATTATGGAACAGCAAATACAAATAAGGTGATGTCAATTGCATCTGATTTTGGGAGGAATGGTGGAGCGATAACATTGAGTATGTGGGTCAAGATGAGGACAGAGATTGCTTCTTCTGTTCAATATCTTTTCGCAAACACGGAAGCGACAACAGATGTAGCATTTCGTATATTCTATGACTATAACTCAGGAACAAGAAGAGTAGTCATACAGAGGGTCAGAAGAGGAATCGCTATAGAAGAAGTAACTAAAACTATAACATTAGGTACGTCAAATTGGCATCATATCGTTTTGACTTATGATGGGACAACGATAAAAGGATATGTTGATGGTGAATATGTAAACGGAGTAGCATCTTCTGGTAACGGAAATACAGGACCGGCAACATATAGTTTCATCGGATGTAATTATGAGAATGACGGATCAAATAATTCTTATATTTCCGCAAATATAGATGATGTTGCTATTTTTAGCCGTGCGTTGACCGCTACGGAAATAGCGAATCTTTTTGGAGGATATTTCAGTCCATCTGTTTCAGTCAGCGCTAGTCCATCAGTATCACCATCGGTAAGTATTTCATCCTCTCCATCTCCATCAATTTCACCTAGTCCTGCAATATATTCAATAAATGATTATTCAGGAAATGGAAATAATTTAACTGCCGTAAATTCACCAACAGAGGAGACTGCATCACTACCTTTTGTTCAAAGTACGTCAGCTATCAAATTAGTACGTTCAAGTACACAAATGCTCTATGCGGTTGATAGTGCCACTCTCTCTATTACAGGAGATTTAACACTTGAAGGATGGATATATTTAGCATCACTTAATAACTGGCAACAATTTATTTCTAAAATAACTAATGCTACTGGAGATACATTACATTCTTACGAATTTATTGTAACTGGTGATGCGAATAAAATGCGGTTTGGAGTATCAAGTAATGGTTCTGCACCGGGAGCATATGGAACATCAAATACTGCAATAGGACAGAACGCTTGGCATCATGTTGCAGTTACATATGATGCTTCAGCAGGAACGTGTGCTTTTTATCTTGATGGTTCTCCTGATGGTACTGGTTCAGGATTAGCAACTTCTATACAGGATAATGCTTCACAATTAGGTATAGGAGGACAAAGGTCAGGAACTCCAACAAATACTATAGATGGAAAAATAGATGAAATCCGTATTTGGAATGACATTAGGACAGCACAAGAAATATCTGATAACTATAATAAAGAATTATTTGGAAATGAATCAAATCTTGTTGCATATTATCCATTTGAAACGTTACGTGTATCTCCGTCAGTTTCTGTTTCAGCTAGCCCATCAGTATCAGTCAGCGCTTCCAAGTCACCAAGCCCATCAGTATCAG
>ERZ869925.423-NODE-423-length-32117-cov-4.833947_pt1 | contig 32117 bp, 39 predicted proteins | sample MGYA00579311_ERZ869925 | MGnify/ENA primary metagenome ERZ869925 (study PRJEB32216, sample SAMN09231817) | wastewater metagenome | place: USA: Maryland | collected 2016-07-30 | study: EMG produced TPA metagenomics assembly of the PRJNA472060 data set (Reclaimed...
GCCAAGCGTGGGAAAAATTAAGTATTTCGTTGAAAAAAAATTGATATCAGAAAATTGACGATGGATGGATTTGAAAAAAAAACTGGGCGTATTGAATTACCGATGGCGCCGGGGAGCCTATCGAGTGAGGCACGGGCGTTGTGGGAGAAAATTGTTACCGCTTACGAAATGACCGAACCGCATACGCTGGCGATCCTGCAAACCGCACTGGAGGCGTTCGACCGGATGAAGGAAGCCGGGGAAATTATACGGCGCGATGGAATCCAGGTCATGGATCGGTTCGATCGATACAAGAAAAATCCGATGATTGACGTAGAGAGGGATTGCCGGAGGCAGTTTTACGATGGGATGCGGATGCTGAATTTGGATATTGATCCTTTGCGCGATGGGCCGGGGCGGCCCGCGAAGAGCGGTCAATTATTTTTTGATCTTTGATATTGAAAGGAAAACATGATGGAAAACGTACGTGTAGGAAATCCGGTTTGGGCTTGGGATGAGAAGCGCGGGAATTGGTTCCCGGGAATTGTAACCGCAGTTGATGTAGGAAATCAGGAAGTGCGAGTCTCGCGCCCGGCGCTCGATCGCACATATCAGATACGCCGGGATAAATTGCGAACTCGGAAATGGTAAAAAGATATATTTCTATTTTGAGATGAAAGGAAACGGAGATGAAAGGATTGGAAATTGAAATTGAAGGGATCATGCCGCTATTGATGAATAACGGGATCATGTGCGACTCGGAAAATGAATACGTTCGGCGGATTGCGGAGTTGACGCCCAAGGGCAGTCGGAAACCGACGGATGAACAACTGGCGGAACGGCGAAGATTGACGCTCAAAGGGTCGATGTATTTCGATAAGGAACTCGGCCCGTATATTCCATCAGAGAATATCGAGGCGTGCATTCGCCAGGGGGCGGCGAAAAACCGGAAGGGCCGGAATGTCCTATCGGGGCTTTCTTTAATTGAACTTAAATGCCCATTGGATTATGAGGGGCCGAATGACCAGGAAGAAATTATTAATGATGAACGATTTATCGATCGCAGACCGGTGATTAAGGGGAAAGGCCGGGTTATCGGGTACCGGGTGCGGTTCAAAGAAGGATGGAGACTCAGATTCACACTGCGCTATGACGAAGATATTATCGGGAAAAACGATATCAAAAAAGCGATTGAAGCAGCGGGGAGCGTGGTGGGACTCGGGGATTTCCGCCCGAAATATGGCCGATTTGAAATGATCAAGTTCGAAGACGCTTGATATTAAATATAAATTTTAGCGCGGCTCGGCAGGGCAAGGCCAGTCCCGGCAGGGCGCGGCTTAGCATGGCAAGGCGCTGCTCGGCGAGGCACGGCACGGAACGATCCAGGTTGGCGCTGTTGATGGTCAACCTGGATCGGGAGTATGAAAAGAGAGAACGACGAAGATACTTGATTTTGAAAGATAATTTTTTGCGATATTGGGCTCGGCGAGGCCCGGCGTGGCCAGGCTAGGCGGGGCATGGCGAGGCATGGCGAGGCTTGGCGAGGCACGGCATGGAATGATCCAGGTTGGCGCAAACGAGGGTCAACCTGGATCGGAAATAACGAAAGGAGAAGAACGATGACATCGATTAATAAATATCCTGGATGGAAAAACGCCGTCGAGCAATTTTTGCGTGAGGGATTTAAGGAAAACGATTTGCTAACCTATGAATGGTTACACGAAAAATTCATGTTGAAAATGCCGACTCCGACGATGCTTGCCGAAGAAGCGAAAAAAATTCAATTTGAATTTATGACCGAATTCAAAAAATTTGAAACTCATTTATTAACCCAGGAACAAATCGCGTTGCGTTGCGAGCGATCCCATGGATACCGGATCGTGCCCAGCCAGGAACAGACCGACTGGGCATGGCAAAACGGCGTCGAGGAACTACGCAAAGCCACCAAACGCATGAGTTTGCGCGTGGAAAACGTGGATATTTTGAAACTGACGGATCAGGAACGCATCGATAACGCCAACGCTAGCGCGCGGATCGGCGCGCTTAAGATACTATTCCGGAATAAAAATATTACGCAGGTCGATCAGTTGATTGAAAAAAAAATCGGGGAAAGAGCGCTTGATCGGGCAGGAAACACAGAATGAACGAAATTGATCTAAATGACAAATTACCGGAGCCGCCAGAGGAACTCTCGGAAGCGGCCCGCGAATTGTGGCGGCAGGTGATGGCGGAGTATCAAATTGATGACCCGGTAAATTTGTCGTATTTGCTCACGGCATTGCAGGCGTATGACCGAATCAATGATGCGCAAAAAATGTACAAAAGATCGGGGCTACTAATCAAGGATCATCGGGGAATGTACAAAAAAAACCCGTTGCTTGAAATTATTCGCGATAATACCCGGCTGTTTTATGACGGGATGCGAATGTTGCATATCGACCTGGAGCCGCTGCATGACGGAGTCGGGAGACCAGGGAAAGCGAATTTACTAGATTTGAATATTTGAAATGGATAAAGAAATGCCCGAAAATTATGGCGTATTTATTGGAAATTTAACCGAGGAATTATGCAGTAAACTTATAAAGAAGGTAGAAATTACAATGACTCAGCATTATATCGGAGTAAAAATCGTCGAAGCATTCCCGCAGGAAAAGGATGGAAAGCCAGGTTATGGAGTGAAATATCCTGATGGATACCTATCGTGGAGTCCGAAGGACGTTTTCGAATTGGCATATTTTCCGATGGGAAAAGGCAATGATAATAAAGTAACCCAGGAAATGGTGAATGATTTTTTCCCTGAAATTGAGGCAAGCCAGTTGGATGAAAAAACGGTATTGGTAAAGGGAAAAATGCTTACTGGTTTTACTCAGTACGAAACGGGATCGTGTGTTGATCCGGCGAATTTCGATATGTCGACAGGCTCGAAAGTGGCCACAAAAAGAATCGAGGATGTTATTTGGAAATTCCTTGGATTTGTGGTGCAGTGGGGACGGTTTGGATTGAATTCATTAAAAGAGCAAGAGCAAAACGATAAATCCGTGACGGAATTGGATGACAGTTTTGTTTGTAGAGAATAGATAATGCCGACTAACCGGACGAAACGAGTGATTAAGCGGAGAGTGCAGGGCACTAACCGAGCGCTCGTGGAAAAATTACTGACTGGGCATTGGTGGGAGTTTCTGGTTCCTGGCGATGAAGACCGCCAGGAACCGGACGAAGACCGGCTTCGCTGGTATTGGGAACAGAATCGTGAGGCGTTTCTTGTGAAATACTCGCCGAAGGAAATCTGGGCACACCGTTATTTCGAGGGCGATTACCGGGACTTTTTACAAAATTGGGAAAGTTGGATCAAAACCGATCTTGACCGGCAGGCGGTCGCGGAGGGCTGCTGGTTCGATTATCACGCGGGAAATCGGGTGGTGACGTTTTACCGGCGGTTTTTACGCCATTCGAAGGGACAATTTGCCGGGCAACCGTTTGAATTGGCGCGGTGGCAGCGTGACGAATTGATCATGCCATTTTACGGATGGAAGAGGAGGAGCGGAACCCGGCGATTCCGGCAGGTTTACTGCGAAATTCCCAAAAAAAACGGAAAATCAACGCTCTGTTCGGGGTTGGATTTATACCACCTGGTAGGTGATGGGGAATTTGGGGCGGAAGTCTACTCGGCGGCCAACGATCGTGAACAAGCCTCGATCGTTTTCGATGAAGCGAAACATATGGTGCAGTCATCGCCCGTTTTGTCGCAAATTCTCAATATCGTCGATTCAAAAAAAGAAATAAATTTCCATCGAACCGCTTCGAAATTCGTGGCGCTTTCTTCGGATGTCCCTACAAAAGAGGGATTAAATATTTCGGCGGCGAGTGTTGACGAATTGCACGCCCATCGTAGTTCAAAGCTGTTCGATACGCTGCGTTATGGGGGAGCAAGCCGGAGACAGCCGATGCTCATCGTGATCACGACCGCTGGGGAGGAACGCAAGGGCATTTGCTGGGAGCAACATGAATACGCGGAGAAGGTGCGATCCGGTTTGACTCCCGATATCTCGTTTTTGCCATTGATTTACGGCATCGATGAAGCGCGCGATATCGACGATCTGGATTATTGGACAACGGAAGAGGCATGGCGAGTGGCGAATCCGTCGCTGGGGGAGACAATCGGCATCGAACAGATGGGTATCGACTGCATGGAAGCGCGCGAATCTCCACGGAAGATCGCTGAATTCAAACGCTACCGGCTCAATCTATGGGGGCAGAAATCGGAACGATGGCTACCGATGGATAAATGGAACGCCTGCACAGGCGAAGGAGATATGATTCCTATCGGATTTGCCCCACAGCGGGAGGCTGCCGGGGATACCCGGCGGGTTTGGATTCCCGACACACTGATAGGGCGGGAGTGTTACGCAGGTCTCGACCTTGCCAGCCGCATTGATATTGCCGCGTTGACGTTGGATTTTCCCTTGGAGGACGGGACGCACGCCTGGATTCCATTTTTTTGGGTACCGAAAGAGGGAGCTTACGAACGGCAACGGAAGGATCGAGTTTTTTATGTGGAGTGGGCGAATCACGGGTTTTTGGAAATGACGGAAGGCAGCGTTACCAACTATGACGTGATCCGGGAACGGATTCGCGAACTCGGCGAATTGGTAAACCTAAAATTGTTTGCGGTGGATCGCTGGAATTCCACGCAACTGCAAACCCAGATCAAAGAAGACGGTTTCGAGGTGGTGGAATTCGGCCAGGGCATGGCATCGATGGCTGCGCCTTGCCGGGATTTGGAAGCCCTGATTATTTCGGAAAAATTACTCCACGGGAATCACCCGGTTTTGAAATGGATGGCCTCGAATGTGGTGATCAAACGTGATGCCGCCGGAAATATTAAGCCGGATAAAGAGCATTCGGCGGAGAAAATCGACGGAATCGTGGCGGGAATTATGGGATTCGATTGCGCCAATCGCATGTATGAGCCGGAAATCGTTTACGACGGAAATTTGATGGTGATTTGAAAATAGAGCGGAATCGAGGATAAAAACATGGCAGTAAAAGAGTTGAAAAATGGAAAGAAAATCGAAACGGAAGAGTTTGTGGCACCGGGGATTTTATGCCCGCAATGCAAAAGTGATAAAAACGTAGTTTGTTCAACGAGAAAGGGCATCAAAGAAATACGCCGTTATCGCCGTTGCCTGGATTGCGGAAGGAATTTTATGTCTATAGAAATAGTATAATTTACAGATATGGGATTATTTTTTGAACAGCGTTACATATCTGTAACAATTTTTCAAAAATCAAAAAAACATCAAAAAACCTCGCTATACTCCCGCAATTGAATCGAGTTAAAAAAAGCCTTAAAAATTTAACTCTCTCCAAGCCGAAAGGGGAATGGCAAACAAGTAAGTCCATTCCCCGCGTGGAGACACTGGCGGGAAAATGTTACGAAGACTTTGGCAAGCGGTATCGGATGGATTCCAGGCGAGCAAGCGCTCTTGGGTGAGCGTGTCCGATGAACGCGCCTGGAATTTGTATTCCGAGGGGGGAACCTCGACATCGGGGGAAGCCGTCAACTCGGATACCGCCCTACGATTGGCTACGGTTTTCGCCTGCCAAAATTTGATTGCCAAATCGATCGCGCAATTGCCGATCCACCTTTTGGAAAAATCGGCGAAAAACGAGCGGAAACACGCCACGCAACACCCCTACTATTCCCTGCTCTATCGGCGACCCAATCCACAAATGACGTCGTACCAATTTTTCCAGACCATGCAAAGCCATGTGCTTATGCACGGGAACGCGATCGCCGAAATGGTCATGGCCAAAAACGGCGACGTTTTGGAATTGTGGCCGTGGGACGCGGGGAAAGTCCGAATCGAGGAAGACGGCTGGACAAACACTTACAAAGTCCAGACAAAAACTGGATGGCGAGCGATTCCAGCGGATCGCGTTTTTCATTTACGCGGATTGGTGGTCAAGGGGCTGCGCGGGCTTTCGCCGTTAGACGCTGCCCGGGAAACGATCGGCGAGGGCATCGCCCAAGGGAAATTTTCAGCGCGATTTTATAAAAACTCGGCGAGACCGGGCGGAGTGATCGAGCGAACTGGAACATTTTTGAATCAGGAAGCCGCCGAGCAATTTAAAACGTCGTGGCAACGGGCACAGGGCGGCGAAAACATGCACAAGGTGGCGATTCTCGAACCGGGGATGACCTATAAACCGATGGGAATCACCCAGGAAAACGCCCAGTTTTTGGAAACGCGCCGGTTTAATCAAACGGAAATTTGCGCCTTTTTCGGAGTGCCGCCGCACATGGTAGGCAATTTAGACCGGGCGACGTTTTCGAATATCGAACAACAATCTTTGGAATATGTCTTACATTGCCTGTTGCCGTGGCTGCGCAACTGGGAACAGGAACTCATGGTGGCGTTGTTTCCACGCGAAGACTGGGAGCGCTTTGAAATTAAATTTAATTTTGACGGGCTGCTGCGTGGCGATTCGGCGAGCCGATGGGAAGCGCACTGGAAGGCGTTCCAATGCGGGGCGAAATCACCCAACGAAATACGAGAATTAGAGGATTTGAACCCCTACGAAGGCGGGGATGATCGATTTGTTCCCGAAAACATGATTCCCGCGAAAATGGCGAACTTAAAAAAATTAACAGAGTCAACTCCCAAAACAGGCCGGAAATTGATTCTGCCGAGGATTGATGATGGCAACCACCGCTACTAAACGAACGATCGTCTACCGAGACGAAAACCGCAAAATCGAGTTTGACCGGGTCGTACCGATGGATGAGTTGCGAGCCGAGGAAAACGAGGGCAAACGGATTTTAAGCGGATATGCCACGGTTTTCGATCGCGAAACGGTGATTGGTAACTGGTTTCGCGAAGTGATTCGCGCGGGGGCATTCAGCAAGACCATTACGGAATTCGATCAGGCGGCATTGTGGAATCACGATTCGGGAAAACCGCTGGCGCGACGCAGCCAGGGAACGTTGACCCTCGTGGAAGACGAAAAGGGGTTGCGTTTTACGATGGAAATCGGAGACCAATCGTGGGCGCGGGACGCCTTCGAATCGATCAAACGCGGCGACGTGCAGGGTATGTCATTCGGATTTCAAATCATCAAGGCACGCTGGACGATGAACCAGGACGAAACCAAACCTGAAGAATTGGATTTGCGCGAGGTGTTGGAAGTCAAACTATACGAAATTTCGCCGGTGACCTTTCCGCAATATGAGGGAACGTCAGTGAAGGCGGACACGGCGCGCTCGATCGTTGAGTTTTACGAAGATAATGGCGAGATTCAACGACCAAACCGGTCGAAAACCGATACCACTTTAGAGCCGGAGCCTCATCACTCTACCACGGCGGAGCCGGTAGAGCCGACTGGAAACCACTCGGAAGCCGGACACGTAGGGAATTATCTAGACCGCGAAGCGCAATTATTACGCGAAGAAATCTTACTAAAAGAGGAGTGGTACGTACATGGAAAAGCGTAAACGACTGGCAGCCTTATTAAAAGAGGCGCAAGAGATCAACGGTAAAATCATTGCCGAAAAACGGGGTTACACGGACGAAGAGCGAACGCAATACGACACGAAATGGAACGAGTATTGCGCGCTGAAAAACGAGATCGAAGCCGAGGAACGAGTCCGAGAGCAACAAGCCGATTTGGAGCGGGAAGCCCAATATCTGCGCGAGCCGATCCAACCGGCAGCCCAACCGGATACCCGGGAGAATCAACCCGGTTCGACGGTGCGGATCGTCAGTGAGCAGGCGTTTCGCGGAGTTGGACATTTTTTGCAGGAAGTCCGTCAAGCGCAAATTGGGCATAGCGATTCTCGGCAACGTCTCGAACAATATAACCAGGAAATTCGTACGATTCAGGGAATGAATGAGGGCACGCCTTCGGAAGGTGGATTTCTCGTACTGACCCAGATGAATACGGAGATTATGCAACGGACGTTTTCCGATCCGGGGATTCCGGCCCGGTGCACTCGACAGGGAATTGGCGCAGGATTCAACGCTTTGTCGTACCCGATGATCGATGAAACCAAACGATCCGATGGCTACCGGCAAGGCGGGGTTTTGGTTTACTGGCCCAACGAGGGCGGAGCGATCACGGCTTCGAAAACCAAGATCAAAGAGGGCCGGGTTCCGTTACAAAAGGTCGCCGCGTTGACCTATGCCACCGATGAACTGTTGTCGGATGCGACCGCACTTGGTGGATGGTATCAACGGGAAGTTCCGAAGGCAATTGCTTGGGAATTGACGGACAAAATCATTAATGGGAACGGCATCGGGAAACCGCTGGGGATTTTGACTTCCAGCGCGTATGTCTCGGTGGCGAAAGCCTCGGGACAGGAAGCCGCGACAATCATCTCGGACAACATCATGTCGATGTATGCGCGGCACCTCAACCCGATGAACGCCGTCTGGATCATCAACCAGGAATGCTGGCCGCAGATTTTCAAACTGCATCAGGTGATCGGAACCGGGGGCGTGCCGCTATTTTTACCGCCGGGCGGGATTGTCACCGCGCCGTTCGGAACCCTATTTGGTCGCCCGATTATTCCCGTCGAACAATGCCAGGCGTTGGGAACCGAAGGCGATATCATGTTTGCCGACTTTGCCGAATATTTGCTGGTAGACAAAGGTGGCGTGAATTACGCTACCTCGATTCACGTTGAATTCGACACCGTACAGACCGCGTTCCGTTGGGTGTACCGAGTCAACGGGCAACCCGTCGATAACAGCGTGGTAACCCCGGCAAACGGCAGCGCCACTCTGGGATCATTCGTGACGTTGGCGACGCGGGCGTAAGCAGGGATTTTATTCCAAGATAGGTGAAAAATCATGGTGGAAAATCGCGATAATCAGATGGAAAGTTCGAAAATCATACAATGTTTTCCGAGCAGCAAAATTGCCGCTTGCGAAGACATTTTCAACGGGTCGCCGGAATCCGTCTACATCGATATGTCGAAGTATGAACGGGTAACATTTACGGTGATGAAAAACGCGGGGGCGGTGGGCACGGCCACGGCGCAAATCAAATCCTCGACGGTGGCGGCGGGAACCAGTCCTACCGCGCGCGCGCACAAATACCGCAAAGCGACGGATGGGGAAATCTATACGTCATGGGCGGCGGCTGTGGCCAGCGGAACCACAATCTCCGCTGGAGCCGATGAAGTATGGCAATTCTCGATTGCCGCCAGCGATTTGTCAGGAGACCGGTATTGCGGATTTAAACTAACAGAGGTTGATAGTACTGCCGTGGATGGGATGGTGTTCGCGGAGGTATTCGGCCCGCGTTATTCCGATCTGTACGACGACGCCGTTTAAGCAAAAAAAAACCAAAATGGAAAAGTAGGGCGGATGGCTTTCGGGCTGTCCGCCCGATTACGAGGGAAAATCATGAAACGATTGTTTGGAATGATTTTATTACTGGCCGTTGCTTTTCCGATGACGGTATCGGCGGAGGTCAATACGCAATGGCGCGCGGGGATTCTGCGATATTTTGAAACCACGACAGGGGAGACGCTGGACGTAGTCGCTCCCGTCAAAATCTTCGAAAACTACACGCGGCCCGTGGGACTCATTACCACGGTGACCACGAATGTGAGTTTTGCGGCGGTCAACAGCGGATCGTTGAAAATCCTCTCGGCGACGGGAGGCGAGGCCACCGTTACGCTGGGCGCTGCCGATAACGATGACGCGGAGATCGCCACGGAATTGATATTTTGGAGCGGTAAATTTTGCGCCGCTGAGGCGCGGGTGGCGCTTTCAACCACTACGTGCGGATTCAATTTTGGTTTCACCGACGCCAAGGACGAAATTGCCGATAAGATGCCTTGCGATTATGCGACGGCGACATTGACCAGCACGGCCAGTAATTGTGCGGTATTTTTCTACGATTCCGACGCCACGACGGACGACCTATATTGCGTGTCGGTCAAAGACGATACGGACGGCACGGTTACCGATACGGGAACCGCTGGCGCTGCCGGAACCTACCACGTTTACCGGGTGGAAATCGACGATTCGGGAAATTGCGATTTCTATCTCGACGGCGTGCATATTTACCAAGAAGCCACGGGAATCAGTACGCATGTTCCGCTATGCGGATATCTAGGATTCATTCGCCGAGATGGCGCCACCGGTTCCGTAACTGGGAAGGTCTCCTATTTGCGCGTGTGGCAAAAGAGGTAATCATGGGAAAACTTCTGTATCTCGTTCCCGTTTTTCTTTTGGTTTTTTTATTCGGACTGTTGGCATTTGCCGCCGGAACGGTCACGGTTACCGAGCACAAACTCAACCCGGTAAAACGAGTGATTTTTAATTGGGTGGCGGATGCTACCGGTGACGTGGAATCGACCTGGACAACCAGCGCGTTTTCCGGGCGGATCACGAATTTTATTACCGAACCGGCGATCGGCTCGGCTTCACCGGATGCGAATTACGACATCATGTTGAAAAATTCTTTTGGGTACGACGTGCTCAAAGGCGGCGGTGGGAATCGATCGCAAACCGCGACGCAATACATCGCCGACACGACGTTCATTCCCCTGGCTGGAGATCGATTGATTTTATCGGTCACCCATGCCGGAACGGTGGGAGCTGGAACCGCGATGATTTATATCGAGCCGTAAGGGAGATCAACATGGGCATCGAGCGGATTATCGAACCGGCGTGCGAGCCGATCACGTTGGAGGATGTCAAGGCGAACGCGCGGATCACGGGCACCGATGACGATGCGCATATATCGGAAATACTGATTCCCGCCGCGCGGGCGTTCGTCGAGACCTATCTGCAACGGGCTTTAGTCGCGCAAACCTGGGAATGGTCGCGCTGGGAATTTCCCGAATGCAATGCGCCGATCGTGCTGCCGAATCCGCCGTTGAACCATGTCAAATCGATTACCTATGTAGACGATCTGGGAACCACGCAGACGATGGCGGAGGGCGTTGATTACACGGTCAATGCGCGCAAACAGCCGGGGAGAGTCTACCCCTATTATGAAACAAACTGGCCGAGTACGCGAATAATTCCCAATTCGGTGTCCGTGCAATATCAGGCGGGGTACCTGGTTCCCGTGACCGTAAACGATACGTCGGATATTTTGACGATCATGAATAACAACAGGACGTATCAAAACGGGGACGCCGTGGTGGTGAATGCCCTGGGATTATCGGGCGTGGTACCGGCGGGTTTGACCGCCAACTCGATTTATTACATCGTGAACGCAACCAGTAACACGGTGCAACTGTCGCTGACGCTCGGCGGTTCACCGATCGCCCTGACCGATGATGGAACCGGGCAGATTTATTTTGGATCGATGCCGCCCGCGATACGCCAGGCACTTCTTTTGCTGGTGAGCCATTCCTACGAATATCGAGAACCCATTCAGCCGGGAACGAGTATGGCGGCGATTCCCTTTTCGGTGGAAGCCCTGTTGGCACCCTATCGGGTGCAGGAGTTTGTTTGATGACGGAACGATTACGTGCGTATGTTTCGGGGCCCTATGCGGATGAGCGCGGCCATTTTGGCGTAGCGCTCAACATTCACCGGGCGGAACTGGTGGCGATGGAATTACGCAAACGGGGCTACGCGGTATTTTGCCCACATTTGAATTCGGCCCATGAAGACGATTTAGTTCCCGTACAGCAATTTTTGGAAGAAGATATTGAATTCCTTAAGTTCTGTGACGTGATGTTTTTGGTACCGGCGATGCCGGGGTTGAAATCGTGCCGCGATTCGCGAGGGACGAAAATCGAGATCGAGTATTGCCGGGAGCATTTTATTCCCGTCGTGCAAACCCATCTCAGCATTTCGACGATCATGATTCCCGAGGAGTGGCGATACGGAATCCGGGAAGCGGTCATGGACGAACCGGAAAACGAGGAAAAATTATGCTCGTAACATTACGAGAGGACACCTATCTAGGGACGCGCGATTCGGTACAGGACATTTCCGAATCCACCGCGTCGCTGCTGATATCGGCGGGACTGGCGGACGCGGGCGACCGGCGCAACCGGGAACGCGATGCGGAACGACAGAGAACCGCCGTGGAAACAGTGATGGAGACGCGATGAAAGCGGGGCGGCTTGACCGGAGAATTACCATCGAGGATTTCACCTGCACGGTCAACGACCGCGAAGAGCCGGTGAAATCCTGGGCGGCGATTTCCGGGGGCAGCGGGATTCCCGCGCAGGTTACCCAGAGCGGAGGGCGCGAACTCTGGGAAGTGCGCAAGGAAAACGCGGATGTGGAATGCGTTTTCAAAATCCGCTATCTGGCGGGACTCAACGAACGGCAACGAATTTCGTACAACGGGCGGTATTACGGGATTTATCGAATCGAGGAAATCAACCGGCGCGAGGGATTCAACCTCTACGCGATCGCGTTCCCGGAGGACGACCAGGAATGAACATCGATTTTCAATTTTCCGGGGGTAGAGAAATCGCGCTGGCGCTCCAGGAATTGGGCAAACGGGGCGGCAAAGATGCCACGGCGATGCGTGACGGGCTGGCTGCCGGGGCGCGAATTTGGCGAAAAACGATCCGGGATAACATCAGGGCGATGGGGCTGAAACGTCAGGGGCTTTTGATTAAAGACGTCAAGATTCAAAAAAAACGGTTTCGCAGTTCTACGTCGGTGGGGGTATCGGTGATTTCCGCCAATCCGATTTCGCATATTCTCGAATATGGGACGATGCCGCGTTATCGCGGTCTGGGAAACAAAAAAAGTCAGCGGAAATACCGGCAAGGCGTGGCGCGAACGCGGGTCGCCAAGGGAATCCGGACGGGATACACGGGAATAATCCGACCGTACGGGTTTATGCGCAAATCATTCATGGAAGATCGCGAGACCGTACTCAAGAAAATTTCAACAGAAACTTGGAAATATATCGACAAACAAACCAAAAAACTCAGGGCAAAACATGCTGCTCAGTAACCTGATTAAAATTTTGAAAACGGATACGGCTTTGAATACGCTACTCGGCGAGCGGATTTACCCGGTGCGCCTGCCGCAAGACGTACGGATGCCCGCCATGTGTATCAACCGGATTAACGATGTCGAGCATGGCTACACGCAGCAAGGCCCCGACCATTTCGTGGAATCGATACTGCAAATCGATTGCTATGGCGAACAGTACGTACAAGCGGTTTTGGCGGCGGAATATACCCAGGCGGCGATCGATGGATACAAGGGCGCTTGGAATACGTCGCCGGTTGGCGGGGTATTTTTGCAGGACGCCCGCACCGAGTACGAGGAAACAACGAACATTTATCGAGTTAGCCAGGATTATCGAATTTTTTACGGCGAGGTGACGGAATGAAACGGATTGTATGGCTCGGATTTTTGTTTTACTTGGGACTTAGCCTCGTGACGGCGGGATGGCCGACCGAGATTTCTTCGACGACGATCAAGGGCCCTTACCCGCGTGGGGTACAGATCAACGCGCTGGATTTCACGTTTACGGCAGCGGTGGCCTCGCCGACGGGGGCAACGTTCACCTGTACGGGAGCCGATCTGTTGATTGCGAGATACCCCGGATCGACGACCGCAGGAATCACGATCATTTCGGCAACCGACGAATACGGGCGCACCGGCACGATTAGTAACTATTCGATTGCCAACGGAACCTATGCGGCATTTTGGTTCGGCAACACGCACGGATGGGCGGATAGCAGTAACCAGGTAAAAATTACCTGCGCGACCAGCACGGCGCAAGTGGCAATTTTACGAATTCCGATGGCATTTCGGGGGATTCCCGCCGCGACCACGGTGGCCTATTACACGCCGCAAGATGTCATTGGCCCCTATCCGGGAACGGTGGCAGCCGGCGATTTGGATTTCACGATGGCGGCAGGAAAAATTTCTGCCGCGACCTTTCCGCTCACCAATAAGGAAGTTCTCCTTTTATATAACAGCGGAGCGACTCCGCGAACCGTGACGCTGACCTCGGTGGCTGACAAATGGCAGCGCACCGGAGACATTACCGCCTACTCGATCGGTGCTGGGGAATGGGCAGCGTTTTTTTATGGCGACAAAACCGGGTGGGCGGACGCCAACGGGTGCGCCTCGATTACCTGTAGTAACGCCGAATTGAAAGTCGCGGTATTGCGATTGCCGAATTACTGAGTGGAAAAGCGGTTTTTTGCTAAAAAAATTAAGAAAAATCACGAGGTGAAACATGGCCAGAACTAGCGCACGACTCGGATACGGAACGCTTTTGCAAGTGGGGAATAGCACGGACGGAGCATCGAGCACGTATTCGACGATCGCCGAAGTACGAGATATTACTCTTCCGCAACGGACGTTAGAAATGCTCGACGCAACGCATCAGGAATCTCCGGATGGATATCAGGAATTCATTCCCGGACTGAAAGACGGTGGAGAAATTACATTCGAAGTGAATTGGCTTCCAGACAACACGGGACAGGCGGGATTGGTGACCGATTTCGAAAACCGGACTCGGCGCGATTTCAAAATTATCGAGTCGAATACGTCGGCTTCATATTGGACGTTTACCGCCTATGTTTCGAAAATCGCTCCCGAAGCGCCGGTGCAGGGCGTGGCGCGGGCGAGTTTTTCGCTACGCATTTCGGGGAAGCCGACGTTAACCGCGTGAATTTGATTCTATCAATATAGTGAGGTGCGCCATGCCGAAAGAAGAGAGCGTCTTGTTGCGAAAAAAGATTTTAACCAAAACGGATCAACAACTATCGGAGATTTGGATTCCCGAATGGGACACGAAGTTATTTTGCCGGGTAATGACGGGACGCGAACGCCAGCGATTTATGAGTTTGGTTTTCGAGATGACCCAAAATGAGAATCCGGCGGACGCCGTGACTAAGGAGTTACAACTGCAATGTATGTTAATTGCGTTGTGTTTTTGCGATGACGATGGATCACGAATTTTTCTCGATGAAGATATCGAGGAATTGGAAAATCAAAGCTGGCAGGTTTTGCGCCGGTTATTCGAATTCGCGCGGATGCATAACAAATTAACGGATCAGTCCGTGGAGGAGTTGGAAAAAAACTCCGGCAGCAGCCAGAGCGACGATTCTGGTTTAAATTAACTCTTGCACTACATCAGCCCTCGGTTCGGCACTGCCAAGAAACCATTGACAGTGCCGAATTCGGGGAATGGCTGGCCTACCACCGAATCGATCCATTCGGATCGGAACGCGAGGATTTACGAGCGGCGATGATTCAAGCAACCTCGGTCAATAAATGGATTCCCGCCGATCGCTCTCCCATTCCCGTTGAACGATTCTTACCAAAATTCGATCGACCCACCGCTCCCGAACCGGCGGAGGTGTGGGCGAAGATCGATAGCGCTATGCGAATTTTTGGAGGGCAATGATGGCATCAACTTCAGCAGGTACAGTTTCGGTCAATCTCGAAGCCAAAACGACGAAATTTTACCAGGATATGACCCAGGCATCGAAAAAATTCCAAACGTCGTTAAATCAAATGACAAGCCATGCTAAGGCGTTTCGCAATACCATGAATACGCTATTCACCGGCTATCTGGCGGCGAATGCGATTTCGGGAATGAAGCGGGCGTTTACCGGGATTTCGAGTGTGATTACCGGATTTGAAAAATCCATGTCATCGGTCAAGGCGATTACCGGAGCGACCACGGAGGAAATGGGGCGGTTGACCGCTGAGGCGCGACGGCTGGGATCAGAAACGGAATTCAGTGCTTCGGACGTTGCCGAAGGGATGACTCTGCTGGGGCAAGCGGGATTCAATACCGAACAGATTATCGGGGCGGTATCGGGAACCTTGGCGCTGGCCTCGGCGGGCGGGTTGGAACTGGCGGAAGCCGCCGAAACCGCCAGCGGGATTTTGAACGCCTTTTCGTTACAGGCGGAGGAAGCCGGGCGAGTTTCGGATATTTTGGCAATGGCCGCCAATGCCAGTAATGCCGACGTACGGGGCATGGGTTTCGCGATGAAATACGCGGGGGCGATCGCTAATTCTCTAGGATTGTCGTTAGAAGAGACCTCGGCGGCGATCATGGCGTTGTCGAATTCAAATCTCAAAGGCGAAACAGCCGGAACCGGGTTGCGTAATGTTTTGGTAACGCTGACCAAACCCTCGAAGGAACTCAAGGAAATTTTGGGCGACACCAGTATAGAAACCGATAGCCTGGTTACCGTTTTGAAAAAATTACAAAACGCTCATCTTGAAACTGGCGAGATGATGAAATATTTCGGAGACGTGGGCGGCAATGTGGCGCTGATTCTGGCGAAAAATGCCGATAGCGTCGATCAATTCAAAAATGCATTGGATAATTCATTGGGATCGGCGCAAAAAATGCGCAACGAAATGCAGAACAATATTTCCGGGGCCACAAAGACAATGTGGTCGAAATTCGATGAATTGATTTTAAAAATTGGCGACGCGGGATTTGCTGGATCACTAAAACAAGCTTATGAACAACTGGCACGCTTACTGGATGATTTGATTGATTCGGGGCGCGCGGAACAATTCGGGGGAATCCTCACGCAAACATTTAATACTATAGCGAGTTCTGTAGGATGGCTTTCGGAATCATTGATTGATTTATCGATTGGGCTTAACGAATTTTTTGGGAAATTATCCAATTATAGCGTTTCCGTTTTACAGGGCGGAACGATGCAGGAAATTAAAGAATTTTATAAGCAATTAGAGTCGATGCGCCAGGGGGAGGAATCTACGGATTATGGGCGTGGGCTTTCTGCGCCGGGACGGAAATACCAGGGGCCCAAACAGGAAGTGGATATTACCGTCGTGGGGGGTAAGGCGGATCGTTGGCTGGAGGACATGGCGGCGCGAGCCCAACAATATAAAAATTCCTACCAGATCGCCCGCCAGGAATTTTTGAAAACGACGCTGGAAATTTCGATGCTGACCGGGACGCTGGACGCCAACGGGGAGGCGTTACTCGATACGCAAACCGCCGCGCTGGCGCTGGCGGCGGCGGAAAATAAACTGCAAAACAGCATGCGGGAAACGCGCCTGGCCTCGAGCGATTGGCGCGACGGGCTCAAGCAATCGCTGGCGGATATTCAACGCGATGCGCAAGACGTGGCCAAGAATTTTTATAACGCATTCAATACCACCTTTAATGATCTGGGCGATACGCTTTCCGATTTTTTCACGACGGGGAAACTGGGGTTGAAAGAGTTGGAACAAAGCATTCTTCAAACGTTTAACCGGCTGATGGTGCAACAACTGATTATCGGCCCGATGGCCGGAATGATGAACAACTGGCTGGGAACGAATCTGTTAGCGGGGCGCGCCATCGGGGGATTGGCTACCGCTGGAAACGCCTACCTGGTGGGCGAACACGGGCCGGAGTTGTTTACCCCAGCGGTCAGCGGAACGGTACACAACGCATTCGATACCCAGCGAATGGTACAGGGGGCAATGAACCAGGTCAGCGTTAGTCAGACCATTAACGTGCAGACCAACGACGTGAACGGATTCAACCATTCGGCGGATCAGTTATTGGCGCGGATGAACGCCGCGCAACGGCGATTATTCCGCCGACGGGGAGGCGTATGACATGGCGTTCGTCGATCTGCTTTTCGACCCGCGTATTTCCTATCATTCGGTTGGCGGCCCGCAATATTCGACCACGATCGTGCAATCGCTATCGGGGCGGGAACAACGGAATCAAAACTGGGCGCAACCGGTCAGCCAGTGGGATGTTTCCTATGGCGTCAAGACATTGGCCGATATTCGTTATATCCAGAATTTCTTTATCGGAATGAAGGGAAGATTTAATACGTTCCGATTTTACAATCAACTCGATAACGCGCTCACCAACGAAAACCTGGGCAACGGCAATGGGGCGATCGGACAAACATTGCAACTGCAAAAAACCTACACCGATCTGGGGGGAAACACCTATATCAAAACAATCACCAAACCGGTGAAAGTCGCGGAAGCCGACCATACGCTGGGATTAACTAGCCCGGTTTATACGACGTTTGCATTGAAATGCGGAACGGCCACTCTAGTGGAAGGGGTCAACTATTCGGTCAATTATTCGACCGGGTTGATTACCTCGATTATCGCCTTCACCAATGGGCAGGCGATGACCGTCAGTTGTTCGTTTCATTACCACGTACGGTTTAATAGCGATTCGATTTCCATCTCGACGCCGAGCAAGGGCGCCTACAGCGTCGAATCGATCAATATCGTGGAGGTCAAGGACGATCTATGAAAACGGGCGCAACCGCGATCAATGCGCATTTGGCGATGGAATGTACGACCCTAACCGACTGCATCAAGGTCGTGTTGCGGGACGGCACAATTTACGGATTCACGAGCCACGATCAGGACATCATTTATGACGGGTTGACCTATGCGCGAAAAAGCGCATTTACCCGATCCAATGTTTCCGAGGAAAACGGGATTACCTTGGATACGTTCGACCTGACCGGATTGATCAACACGGAACAAATCACCGAAAACGACATTCGCTCGAGGCGCCTCGATGGGGCGGAACTTTACCATTTCTTGATCAACTGGGCGACGCCAACGCAGGGAATCATCAAACTGATGCGGGGGACGTTCGGGGATATCACATTGAAATCCGGGGTATGGATTGCGGAAATCAACGGGCTGGGCAAGGTATTGCAAAACGAGTTTTTGCGGATTTATTCGCCCTTATGCGATGCCGAATTCGGGGACAGTGCCACGGGTTGCGGGTTCGACCTGGCCACAGTACGGCAAACCGGCAGCGTGGATTCGGTCAGCGACAATAAGAATTTTGTCACGGTGGATATTACGATAAGCGCGAACGATGAATTCAACCTGGGGCGAGTCGCTTTTACGAGCGGGTTGAATTCCGGAATTACCGTGGAAATCAAGGATTCGGCAACGTCGGGAGCCATCGAATTGTATATCGCGGCCCCGTTTACGATCGCGGCGGGCGATACGTTCACGATCGTTCCCGGCTGCAACAAATTATTTACGACGTGCCAGAGCAAAGGGCAGACCGTCAATTTTCGGGGATTTCCGGACTTGCCGGGCGAGGACGCGCGATTCGTGACGGACATGGCGCTTTCGAGGTAATTCAATATGGTAACGCGAAACGAGATCGTCGAACAGGCACGGGGCTACCTGGGAACGCCGTTCCGCCATCAGGGACGCAGCGCACAGGGAATGGACTGCGTGGGATTGTTGATCCGGGTGGCCAAGGATTTGGATTTGCTCGATAAAAACTACGACTATACGCGCTACGGGAAAGCCAACCCACCAGAGAAATTGATCGAGGAATTAAAAACCATGATGAAGGTCAAGCCGGTTTCACAACGGCTGCCGGGGGATATTCTGGTTTTTTCGATGCCTTGTTACCCGTGCCATTGCGCGATTTTTACGGGGGAAACCATTATTCATGCGTTTAATGTGACCCGGTCGGTTACCGAAAATAGCCTGGATCGGCGGTGGAAAAACCATCTGGCGTTTTGTTTCGCGATTCCGGGAGTTGACCCATGCAATTAGGACTGGCGGCAGGCGGGGCGTGGTTGGGGAGCGCGTTCGGCGGAACGACCGGCGCCATGATTGGATGGCTGGCCGGATCGTACGCGGGAGCGCTATTAACCGCCGGTACCGTGCGCGGTTCGCGGATCGAGGACAATACGACACTGAGTTCGTCGTATGGGAAATGCATTCCCATCGGCTACGGAACGATCCGTCTGGCCGGGAATTTGATCTGGCAGGGGGAGCGGATCGAGGAAAAACATACATCGGGGGGCAAGGGCGGGGCAAAATACGAATCCTACACCTACCGGCAATCGTTCGCGGTGGCGTTCGCCAACCGGGAAATCGAGGGGATCAACAAACTCTGGATCAACAACAACCTGGTATACGATTCGTCGACCACGGGCGCGGCTCCCGATGCCGACGCGCAATCCTCGATTGTGGAAGGGCTGCATTTTACCATTCACCTGGGAACGGCAACTCAAACCGCCGACGCGATCATCGAGGCGGAAAAGGGCGCCGGAAACGTTCCGGGATACCGGGGAATCGCTTATATCGTTTTCGACAATTTGAATTTGACCGCCTGGAACGGGATCATGCCGATCAATATCGAGGCGGAAATCACGTTCAACCAATCGGAGGCGTTCCCGTCCTATGCGATCGATAATGACGCGACGATACGCAGCAATGGCAGTTATGGGACGGGGGGATTATTCAAAGACCCGAATCGACCGCTGGTTTACGGCATGGCATACCGCAATGGCAGCGATTGCCTGGTACGGATTAATATGGAGACGCGGGAGATCGAATACGCGGATTTGATCGAAACGACCCGCGTTTTATTTGGCTATACGTTTGATAATTACGGTTGGACATTTACGGCTTTACGTTCGGGAGTAATCGATGAGGACGGGTATTTTTGGGCGCAAAAAAGCGGTTGGAATTGCTCGCCGATTTTCAAATTCGATCCGAATTCGTGCACGGAAGTCGATGAATTACCGAATCGGATCGGAACTTGGGGCGCGGTATTGGGGCCGGTTCCCACATGGGATGCCGTTTCCAGTTTGTCATTTTTAACGCTGGCCGAGATTCCGACTCTGGGGAAAATTTTAATTGCCGTCGATGCCGCTTTTGGAACGATCGCAGTAGCCTCGCGGGAAACTGTCAGTTCCACGGCGCCAACGCGCTACCAGTTTTATTGCCATCAAAAATTATGGAGCCTGGGGAATTCGATTTCCTGCCCCGGGGTTATGGATAAAAACGGGGATTTTTGGTGTGTGGGGAAACGCTTTACGCAATTCAGCGGCAGCACCGACGCCAAACTTTACAAATTGCAATACCAGATTTTGCCGAATACCAACCCATCAAGTTTTCCGGGAACGGATTGGTTAATCAGTTGGACGATGGCCACGATCGACATGAAAACATCGATCGGACAGATCAACCATTTGCTGTATGACGGCGATTCGCACGGATTGATTTTGATCGGGCAAAATGGCACCAGCGCAACGCCCGGAACGTATATTGCTAGATACGATATCGCCAGCGAGGCGGTCACCGATACGCTACTGGTCAGCGAGGTAACCAACGGGGCAACCTCGGGTACTCATAACACCGCCTATTTACAGGGAATCCAAGACGGGATGTTTATGTTGTTTTCGACGAACGGCGGGGCGAAAATTCGCGCCAGCGATTTAAGCGTCGTTAAACAATATACCTGGGCGAGTTGGGGATTGTCGTTTTCGATACCCGGTGACGCGATCTGGGATTCCACGACGAACGCCGTATTAACGTCTGGATATAAAAGCGGGTATCGCTACCCGTTGATTATTTATTTGGATCGGGTGATTACAGGGGGCGAAGACCTGCAAGACGTTGTGGAAGACTTATGCGAACGCTCGGGGTTGACCATCGCCACCGATGTCGAAGCGAGCGATTTAGCGGGCGGTATCGTGCGGGGTTTCAAAATCACCTCGGGAACGGCGGTGGCGGCCCTGCAACAATTGGCGTCGTGTTATTTTTTCGATGGAGTGGCGTCGGATTGGCAATTGAAATTTGCCTCGATCGATAAAACTTCATCGGCGACGATCGACGAAGACGATTTGGGTGCCGATACCGACCACGGCCAGGAACAGGCAATCACCGAAAAGTACATCAATGAACTCGATATACCTTATCAAATTATCATTGATTACATGGACCCGGAGAGAGACTATGAAATCAACAGTCAGATGGATGCGCGATGTTTGGAATCGGTGCAGTCTCGGCGATCTAGCCAGGAAAGTTATCCGCTGGTTTTTACCGCCAGCGAAGCCCGGCAGATCGCCCAAAAACGCCTTTACCTATCCTGGAATGAACGCAATACGTTAGCGGTTCAGGCACTCTACCGGAATCTGCGTATCGACCCGGCGGATGTAATTACGATCGTAAACGATACACAAACCTTTTTGATGCGCGTGAAAAGCGCCGATCTGGGCAGCGGACTCACCCTGCAATGGGAAGGAACGGTACTGGATAGCGACGCGCTCGTTTCGGCGATCGTGGGCGACCCGGGAAGTTATAACCAACCCACCGTGATTAATTTGGGACAATGTGACCTTTACCTATTCGACATACCCCTATTGCGCAATCTCGACCTGGTGGGCGACGGGCTCGCCACGCTTTACCTGGGACTGCGTTCCTACAACAGCGATTGGCCGGGTGGGAATGTGTTGCGATCCGTGGACGGCTATCAATGGGATCAACTGCTTTCGCAAATTGAGCCGCTGCAATTCGGATTCGCGACGAATCAACTTAAGGCGACCAATAATTGGGAAACCTGGGATCGATTCAAAACGCTTACCATACAAATGGTCAGCGGCATCCTGGCGAGCGCCAGCGATGAAGTGGATTGCCTAAACAATAAGACTAATCTGGCCCTGCTGAAATGCGGGAGCCATTGGGAAATTTTACAATTCGTGGATGTTACCGATCTGGGCGACGGGCGCTATACGTTGTCGAATCTGTTACGCGGGCTCAACGGGAGCGACCCCTACATGGATGGCCATTACGCGGGCGATTTGTTTATCTTGCTGGATAGCGACCGGATCACGAAGTATCAACCGGACAGCGGAGAGATTGGCCAGGATCGCTATTATCGGGCGGATACGATCGGCAGCGACAAGGAAGGCGTCAAAAAAAAATTGACGCTGGAAGGCAATTCGCTAAAACCGTGGACGGTTGCGGGGATCGCGGGAACTCGCGACGGATCGAATAACCTCACGGTAACCTGGCACCGCCGCACACGGGCGTATGGCGAATGGATGGACGGGGTGGAAACGGTGGCGCTGAACGAAACCAGCGAGAGTTACGAAATCGACGTGATCGATAGCGATGGGGTGACGGTTTTGCGGACGATCACCGCGACGGAAGAAACCTGTAGTTATACGGCATCGCAACAAACCAGCGACGGGTTGACTCCAGGCGATTTGATACCACTCCAGATTTATCAAAAAAACGCCGTGGCGGGACGCGGATACATGGCGGAGGCGACAGTATGAGCACGACAAATTTAAATATCACCCTGGTGGCGCAGAACCAAAACTCCAAATACGTCACGGTCAATGAGGGATTCGCGCGATTGGCGAAGGCGCTGAGCGCGGGGATGGCGGTCGATCTCGCCGGGGCAAGTGGGGATGTTACGTTAAACGCGACGGCGGCGCTCGATGCGCTGGTGATCAATACGTCGGGGGCGATGGCCGGGGAGGTCAATCTGATTGTCCCACAATATGAAAAACTATGGATCGTGAGACATGACGCGACGGGATATGACCTGGCCATCAAGACGGCTGTTGCCGCAAGTTGGGCGACAATTACGGCAGGCAACGAGGGGATCGTTTGGGGAAACGGGACAAATATCTTTTCGATTGCGAGTTCGGCGGGTGGGGGCGGGGCGGCGATTGCCAGCGCAAAAACTCGGGCCATCTTGAACGGGTCGGGCGGTAGCGGCGATCTGGAGATCGGGGCTAATGTTACGGCAGCTAGCGTCGAGGTCTACCGTAGTGGGTTGCGACTCGTGGAAGGCGCTGTGCCTCGCGATTATACGGTAACCGAATCGAGTCCGGGAAGCGGGAATTACGACCAGTTGACTCCCAGTTATAGCGACGCTTTCCCGGAAGGTCAAGAAAATATCATAGTGTTTTATTACTCGGCGTGAGGACGACCATGAAAAAAACTTTTCTATTACTGGCATGTTTAACGGTGGCGACTTTGGCGAATGCGCAACGCCCGCGATATGGAGACGATCGAATCACGGGGACGTATTACGGTGAGGCGTTTTCGGCGACCTCTGCGATACAAGGCGCCTCGTTCGTTTTTTCGGCGAGCGATACGATTCTCAATGTTGGAATCTTGAAGCCGTCGGATAATGCCAAAGCGTTCATTTACGACGCCACGCGGAATGATATATCATTGCAAACCATTACGGTGCCCACGTTAGACGATCTCGGTAATGTGGATACGACAGGCGTAACGGTGGGACAAGTGCTCGGATATTCGGCCAGCGGGATTTGGTCGGCGACCGATGTTTCAGGCTCGGTCGGATCGGCGACGAATAGTGTCCTCATTACGGGGATCGTGTCGCCGGTGGGCGGCATCGATGCCGGGGAGGCGGTTTATATCAACGGTGGATCGGGCGGATACCCGACTTTTTCGCTGGCGTCGAACAATTCCGCCAGCGCGCGAAAACCGATGGGAATGGCGGTACAGAGCAAGGCGCAGGGGCAGACCATCCAGGTCTGTATTGAGGGGCTGGTTACGGGCGTTTCCACGACGGCCTTTGCGGATGGCGGGATTGTTTACCTGGGCGACGCTGCCGGATCGATCACGGCAACGAAACCGAAACCGTCAGAGGGACAATCGATCCAGGTGCTTGGGTGGATCAAATCGGCTACCACAAACGGGAGTATTTATATATCGCCCGCCGCGATCGCGTTAGATAAAATCGTGGACGTTTCGGCGATGGTTGTCGCCAACGGGGATTTTTTACGGTGGAATTCCGCCAGTCAGATTTGGGAAGCGACGCTGTCGCAATTTGATTCTCTTACCAACGTTAATTTTTTAGGAAAGCAAGATGGTCATTTTCCATACTGGGATGCTGATGCTAATGTATGGAAAACAACAATGGTATCAGGTAGCGGTATCGCTCCATCTTTTGATGAACTCTCCAATGTTGATTTTTCGGATAAAGGCAGTTATGACGTTCCGTTGGTTTATTGGAATTCTGGATTAAGCGTTTGGGACGTTACGCCTCAGATCAATGAAAGTGGTGGAGGAAGCGGAACTGCGGACATTATCGTTTCGGCATCGGACTCACCAACATTATGGACGAACATAGCCAATTATATCTGTGATGGAACCAGTGATCAAATAGAAATTCAGAGAGCGATTAATGCTTTGAATGGTAGTGGTACTGTACGGCTTGCACCAGGGAGTTTTGGAATTTCTGGTAATATAGTAATTTCCACACCTAACGTAACGCTATTGGGTAGTGGTGGGTCGAGTAGTGTTACAGGGTATTCAGCAAAAATGCGGACGTCATTAATCCGACAAGGTTCAACTTTAACGGCCATAGCTGCTTTGGTTTTAATTGATGACGTTTCTTCTACGTCAACAAATGATCCATATGGCGTAAAGGTGCAAAATATTTTCTTTACGGGGAACGGCAAGGATTCGACATACGGATGTGGGGTTTATATCAATGAAGATTCCTATGAAAGTAATGTATTAGATTGTATGTTTTATAACTGTTATTTTGGTATTTTGTCCAATGATAATGGTAGCGTCCAAGGAAGGAGTTTGATTGAACATTGTAATTTCTACAAAAATAAATATGGAATTTTTGTGGAAAACAATAGCGGAACGTTTTTAACGATAAATAAATGTGGATTTTACAATACATATACTTGTAGTGTTTGCATGAATACGCTACAGGGTAGTTATATAATCACAAACAATGCGTTTTTGAATGATGTTGCCAAAGCAATGCTGTTCTATACCGCAACGCAACCTACTAATATTCAATACATTATTAAAAATAATTTAATAATCAATCCAGGGTCATATGCGATGGAAATCGATTTTGGGAATTCCACCACGACGACCGCTTCTAGTATTAATATAGTAAACAATGCGATAAAGTCAGCAGGATCAACCGCGATTTATTTACAAGATTGCGGGGAGGTTGGAATAAATTGCGAAGGGAATACAATTCTTGGCACAGATGCGGGAAACGGGATTACAGCGATTGATTCTAGTTATACAAAAATTGTAAATAACACAATATTAGATGTATATAATGTTGGTATCGATATTAGCACCTCTTCAAATTTTACGAAAATTTCCGGTAATTATATTTACAATTCTGGGGCTACTGGAATTTTTGTATATACGTATGGTGATTATACGTGTATTGATAACAATTATATAAAAGGTGCCGGAACAAATGGTATTTATACTACAACGTATACAAATCCTTATAGAATCTATAATATTGACATCAGGAATAACAATATTATCGATTACAATGAAGACGCAATAACAAGTGCCTATGGCGTATATTTAGATAATTCTGAAAATTGTAATGTGTCAAACAATTATATATATGAAGGGGATGCATCCGGTAATTCAATTGGTATATTTTTATCGTCTGGAACTGATCAAAATGATCATACAATTTCAAATAACAGTATAAAAGGCACTGGGATTGACTATCCATTATGGGACGAAGCGGTTGGTAGCGGTAAAATTACTTCTCCAGTAGGAAGCGTTCTTTACAATCAACTCTTTCAGAATTCTTCTGGGAGTGCACATACCTATTATATAGTTGGTGCATCAGTTGGTATAAAAACACGATGGGGAACGGATTCGGATGTTCCAGGATATGATAACCATATTGGTAAAAAAACATATATAGACGATGTGGGGACAAATAATATTCAAGCGAGCAAAGGGAATATTAAAAATGCGTCTTTCGCTTCTGCGAATACGGTAGGGGATGCAACCGTTGGGGGAACGTTAAAGATTGGGGCGGATGTCTCAATGTCGAGAACGGCTGCGGATGTACTTTCTACTGGTGACTCGATTGTATCGGCAACTCATGCTATTAACGGGGATATGATCCTTGGAAATAGCAAGAATCAAAAGCAAGTATTCAAAAACGAGAATAACTATTACATTGCCAATGCGGCGGTTTATAGTAACACAACGGCTACAGGCTATTATGGGATACTTCGGTTGGAAACTCCAATCAACGTAACGGGTTTTGCTCACTACATGCCGGATATCGTGATACGTGGATACTCTTATGACTATAAGAGTGACTTTCGCTACTCTATTCATTTTTATTGGTATAACGGAACTTCTTTTATCAATACCTCCTGCAATACCGAGGGCGCCTGTCCAACCAATGTTATTACTGTTGGATTAAAAAACAACTGTATTACGATCTCGTTGGGAACAGCAAGCACGTACTGGGGGATATTCGCGGCCTATGCCGATATCAGTTCTAAAAGTTACGCCACGGCTGCAAAAGATACCGATTTTGAAAGTACTTATAAACTACGCTTTACTATAAATAATTCCGATTTAGCCAGTACGGCTACGATTTCGGCATTGAATGTTCATGGTGTTGATTATCAGGGAAGAGTGATCGGTAAATTGACTCCAATTACCACAGGTTATGTCCTGGATGTTTCAGGTGCAGCATACGTTTCAGGGACGATCTACGGCGCCGGGACGATTTCGGGAGGAACATTAGTTGACCGTACTGATGCCTCGAAAGAAGACGCTATTACGGAAGTTAATAGATGGAAGGTGATTGGAAACGAAGTAGACCACGATTCTCTCGGAGATTGTGCAATCGAGCATTCAATTGTAAAAACCGGATTTATTGTGGAGGACAAATCCGGGAATTTATACAATTCCTTGGAAGACAAAACCATACAGGGGAAAGATTCTAAGGAATCGGAACTGACAAAATTATCCGAGACCGTGGAAAGTATAAAATTGGGAATCCAAAAAATCTCATCCGAGTACACAATTAAAGAAACTACCCAAACCGTAATTGAAAAAGGAAGGAATATCAGCAAAACAATCTCAACGTTAAGCCGGGCGATTCAACAACTCTCCGAGAGGTTGGACGCTCTCGAATCATTATCTACTAAAGAAATAGCAAAATAATTTGTATTACTTTTGATATAACAATAAATACAGGAGATTGGAAATATGCCCACAGCCGCCGCCGATAGCAACGGAAAACAGGTCGCCATCAACACGCTCAACGGGCAGGTCGATACTCTATTCGACCGAATCCATGAAATTGAAACGAAGGGATGCGTACCGGGGCAATACGTTGCCAAGGAAGTCAAGGATTTAAAATCGGAGATTCGGACGATTCGCAATTTGCTATGGTGGCTGATTGTGCTTCTTGCGGCGATTAACGGCCCGCAATTCGTTGCGTGGATCACGAAAGGAATTGGATAATGTACCAACTCGCAAAACTACTTATGCCCAACGAAGCGATTATTTTGGAAAACCAGAACGAATTGACATTGTTGGCACTCTGCGTTTGGGGGGAAGCGCGGGGCGAATCGGAAAGCGGAAGGGCAGCAGTGGCGCATGTGGTCATGAACCGCTACCGGATGCAGAAAGCCGCTTACGGGGTGACGGTGCGCGAAGTGATACTCAAACCGTTCCAGTTTTCCTGTTTCAATTCGCGCCTGGAACGCGGCAGAAAATTCATGAGAGACGCACGGAAATGTACCGCCTGGGAGGCATGCGTTTTCGTCGCCTGGGAGGCCTATTTGGGAATCACTAACGATCCGACTGACGGAGCAACCCATTATCATAGTAACAGTTGTTCTCCGGAATGGGCGGAAGAATTAACGAAAACGGTTACGATCGGGAACCATATCTTTTACAGGTGACGGAATGAAACATCTCGGGATTCTGTTATTTGGAATTTTAGCGTTGGCGGTGGGATGCGGGACGGCAGAGAAATACGTTCGCATTCAGGCCAGCGAGATCGATGGGGATTTTTCCGGGGGCCCGGTAAACGGGCGACTTAAGGCCAAGGATTTTTTATTGATCACCGCTCCTGGAGCCATCAAGGGAGGGACGGAAATCTATGACATCTCGGAAAAGTTCTACCCGGAAACGAGGTTGGAGCCATGACCGTTTGGAATTGGATCATACAAGTCTGGCAATTTTTCGACGGGAAGAAAACCGCGATCGGGACGACCATGCTCATTCTGGCCGGATACCTGCAAGGACTGATCGAGATCGTACACCAGTTGCGAGGCGATCTTCTCCAACTGTTCGTGGCGATCCTGGCCTATACCGGGACATTTTTGACCGGGGGTGGCGCTGCCCATAAATACGTTAAATCTTACAAAAATCAATAAAAGAGTAGACGCATCTCATGTTTCCTTTCACCCGCTTTTTCTCGGCGGGTATTTTTTTTGGGTGGGGAGATCGACACAAAAACAACACAAAAATAAATTTTTGGGGGAGGGGAATTGAGATGGAAGTTTAGATAATTCAAGTGGATATTGATATCTAGGATTATTAGAGGTAATAGGATACCGAATTATATGAACGTGGAGTGGATAATTTGATTTAGAAATTCATAAACCATTGATTATATTTATATTAAATCATTATTACCCCAGTACAATTCTTGGATACTGCCCTATAATTCTCATAAAAAAACCTCTAAAAATACCACGAATCAACACAAAACTCGACACAACTATTTTAATTTGATGTTTATTGGAAAGGAAATTTGAGATGAAAGGCCGGACTTTACCTTATGGACGTCTGATTCAATATTCCACGAGCGATCGCTGGTATTGGGAATACTATTCGATCGAGCAAAAACGCAACCTGCGCAAATCGACGCGATGCCGGGATCAACCCGACGCCCAAAAAATCGCCCAGCGCTGGGCGACCCAATACCTGGCGCGGCGCGAACGTCTGATACCGGGACAGGATAACAGCCCGGCGCTGGGGCAGGCGGCCCGCGATTACTATCAAACTTGCCTTGGGCGACTTTCCCAACGTTATTTACTACAAGTTTCCTGGTTTATCGATCACCGGATTTTTCCTTTTTTCGGGGAGGAAACCCCGCTTCACGAAATTAATTCGCACCGGATTTCCGAATTTGGAACCTGGCTACTCAACCGGGGATTGGCACCGCAAAGCGCGAACAAGATTCTTTCCAGTGTCAACGCCATTTTGAAATATGCGGCGCGGTCTGGATGGATTCAGTCCGTGCCCTATGTCGGGCGCTTGGCGGAGAGTCGATCCGAACACGGATACGAACTATCGGAACAGGAAATCGCGACCCTTTGGACGGTTGCCGAAAATTCTCATGAATATCAAAAACGTTTTATTGGATTCTGTTTGTTTTGCGGGATGCGCCACCGGGAGGCGTTGCGGATTCGCTGGGAGGACATCGACTGGGAACGCGAGGTAATTCATGTCGTACAAAAAAACCGATCGGATATGCCCGCGCCGTTGGGACGAATGCGGGAGATTTTGGAGCCGGTCGCGGAAAACGACCGGCATGGCTGGGTAATCACCCGACGCGGAAAACCCATGGCCACAATGAAACGGACGTGGATGTTTATGAAAAAAAGGGCCGGGTTGCCGGATCAGATACGGATTCACGACCTACGTCATACGTTTGTTTCACGGATGTTTCGCTTGCTCGGCTACGACGCGCGGTTTTTGTCGAGGCATAAATCACAGGATGCGTTTTTGCGATATCTCCACGCGGATCGGGAAAAATTATACAAGCGTGCAAATGAGGCATTTTAACCACACTTAGAAAAATAAATGGGGAGAATAATCAAAATATTAGTTGACAACTATAATCGCTCGATTATAATATAGAAAATTGAAACAGAAAATAACCCGGTACGCCGGGAAAACGAGGAGATAAATCATGAAATTTAAAACGAAATTGTATAAATATTATGGGATTCCTGCAAAAACGTCCACAACTGTTCCTGTTTTCGTTGGAGATGAAATTAGATTTTGCCATCAAGCCGACATCACAGACTATGGCAACTCCACCATAGAGGAATTCGCGTTTGGCATAGCATCTATACCTGATTCAAAAATCGCCATTCGGCACTTTCGCCTTTTCAAACTACCTGCAGGAGACATCGGATATCGTTGGTAGGATGGACAAATCGACAGACCAAAATATGCACATCACATTTTTGCATCGATCGAGGACGCAAAATTGAGATTTATGAAAGTCCTCGAACGATACTCGATCAATCCGGATTGGGTAAAAGTTTGATGCCCTCCGCCTCCCACCACTCGCACGGGTGGCCGGGAGCGGGAGAGGATCAAGCACCAGCTGTCAAGTATTACTTGACAGTTCAATTAGATAAATCGAACTTGTAAAGAATACTTAATAGTTCGATCAACGGAAGAGGAGAAATAAAATGAGTGCGTTGAGAAACATGATCGAGACGGCAAATCATTTTGGGGATACTTTTGTATTGGGGCGCGTGGTGCCGAACGGCGACCCGGAAAACGTGGATGATTGCGGGGCGTTTCCAAATCGCGAGATGGCGGAAGCCGAGAAATCCCGGCTTCAACGGGAAGAACCGGCATGGGAATATTTTGTTCGGGAGGTGGGAAAATGAAAGCATTGTCGATTTTGCAGCCCTGGGCGGAGGAAATCCGCCTTGGAAAAAAACAGATTGAATACCGGAGTTGGAAAACCAACTACCGGGGAGAGGTTTTGATCTGCGCATCGAAAAACAATGTGCAGATCAGGGGGACGGATGACGAAGATAAATCGTTACCGTTGGGAATGGCCGTGGCGATCGCAACTATCGTGGGTTGCGTGTGGCAACCGCAATTGAAACTATATGGATTTCATCTCGAAAACGTGCGGACGATCGAACCGTTTCCGGTACGGGGAAACCTGCGATTATTCGAGGTGGAAACCCCAGCGCATTTTCTACCGGAGATCGCCGGGGAAAGCGAGGGATGATATGGGGACTAAGGGAAAAACTACGCTTTCTGTAGAATGGGTGACGGTACGGGGCGCGGGTGAGGCGCTGGGCGTCGGGAAAATCCGGATACTCAATTTGATTAACGCTCCCTGTCCGCACTGCGAGGGGATGGGGGAAATTGAAACGGGTTTAAAGATTTTGACCTGCCCGCGATGCCGTGGGAACGGACACCGGCTACCGGCCATCAAATTCGGGAAGGCGGGAAACTCGCCGTGGATGATATTTGATTGGGCGCTGGAGTTGCCCGACATCGTGGAACGGAAACCGGGCAACCCCAAAACCCGGAAACCAGGTACTGGAAACCCTGCCTGAAACCCTACAAAAACCCCTAACCGGCAATTTTTGACATTAAAACTATCAAAACATGACCAGTTTTTGGCTGGTCATTCGTTTTTTAGGGGTAAAATCAAGTAAAAACTGTAAATACTACAAAAAAAACTAAAAAAAGTACTTGACAACTATTCGCAAGCGTGTATAATATGATCATAAGTTAAAACGAAAAGGGAGAACGAAAATGAACGCAATGAACGCAATGAACGCAATGAACGCAATGAACGCAATGAACGCAATGAACGCA
>ERZ869925.425-NODE-425-length-32056-cov-5.603544_pt1 | contig 32056 bp, 40 predicted proteins | sample MGYA00579311_ERZ869925 | MGnify/ENA primary metagenome ERZ869925 (study PRJEB32216, sample SAMN09231817) | wastewater metagenome | place: USA: Maryland | collected 2016-07-30 | study: EMG produced TPA metagenomics assembly of the PRJNA472060 data set (Reclaimed...
AGTATCCGCCTCGGCGAGCCGCGAGTCAAGTCTTATTTTCGTCCGGCGGCCGCCGCTTTCCGCTTCGCGGCCAGGGCCGCCCGGTCGTCCTGCGCCGCGAGCACGGCCCGCGCGTACGCGTCGCGCCCGCCTCGCCTGGCGCCCTCGTACCCGCGCACGCACTCGACGACGAGCGCGTCCAGCAGCCCGGGCTCGCGCGGGGCGACGACCAGCGGCTCGGCCCACCCGAGATCCGCGACGCCGCGGCACGCGAGATCCCACGTGCGCCACGCGTGGACGTGGCCCCACCCGCGGCGCGATGAAGGCCACGACGCCGACCTGCGCTCGATGAGCGCGCACAAGAGCAGCGTTTGGAACCGCAGGTCGCGCAGCATCGGCGACGTCACGCGCCGGTCGACGTACGCGGCGAGCAGCGGTGCCCACGCGACGGCCTCGGCGAGGGCGGCACGAGCGACAGGTGCGCCGGTCTGCAGGTACGGCGGGTCGCTCGGGGACGGGATCTTGAAGCGGTCCTCGCCGCTGCCGTACCGGCCCGACAGCACGATCGTGTCGCGCGTGAGCCAGCCGATCACGTCGTCGACCTCGGCGGGATCACGCGCGGCGACCTCGCGGGCGAGAGCGGCCGCGGCCGGCATCACCACGAACGCCGCCGCGCCTGCCGCGAGCTTCTCGTCGCCTCCGCCGCTTACGTCCTCGTCGGCCGCGCCGCCGTCCGCGCGGGCGCCCGGGTCGAGCTCGAAGTATCCGGGCAGGCTCCACTGCAGGATCGTCGCACCCCCGCCGACGACGTGCTGCGCGGTCTGGCGGTACCCCGCGCTGCGCAGGAGCACGTACTTTCCGGAGCCGACCTCGAGCTCGCCGCGCAGCCGCACGCACGCCGCGATCGGTCGGGCGGCGCCGGCGTCGGCGAGCACCGCGAGCAGCAGCGGACGCGAGCCCTCTTTCGAGTCGAGCACGCGGTCGGACGACAACACCGCGACCGTACGCGCGGAGAAGCGGGCGCCCTCGCCGGTGGTCCACACCGTCTCGTTCAGCATGCGGCGCATCCTACGTCGGCTCGGGCGTCGGCACAAGGGCCGCGTGCGCGAGACCCCGGTAGTACGCACCGTCGCCGTCGTGCGAGGTCGCCGAGCACGCGCCGACGAGCTGTACCCCGCCAGGAGCGGACGCGAGGTATCGCTGGTAGTAGTCCACGCGGCGCTTGACGCGGCCGGTGTCCGCCTGCGTGTGCACGAACAGGTCGTGGTAGATCTTGGCGTACTGACCCGCGACGTTGCTGCCGCGCCCGCCACGTCGCCCTCGGTTCCACACCTCGGCGGGCGCGTGCTCGTACCACCGGCGGTCGAGCACGTACTTTACCAGCGGCAGGGCGTAGTAGATCGTTTTCGAGAAGGGCCGGTTCGTGCCGCGGTCGTGGACCACGCACCGCCAGCCGAGCGCCAGGTGCATGAGCAGGTCGTCGGACAGGTCCGTGAGGAACAGCTTGACCCAGTCCTGCCGTTCGATGGTCGTCGACTGCAGCCGTAGGAACGACCACGACACGCCGGTGTCGGCGATCTCCCGCAGCGACTCAAGGCCGTTCGTCAGGTTGACGTAGTGGCGTTCACGCGTCGGCGTCACGACGTGGTCTCCTGTGCGGGCGCGGGCGACGGCAGCACGTCCTCGAAGGCGACGAAGCGCCCCAGCGAACCGCTCACGCAATTCTTCGCGTCCGCTTTACAAACGTGGCCCAGCGCCGCGCTGAACACGAGGTACCGACCCCGCGCTTGGTCGACTTCGATGACCTCGCCGTCCACGCGGGAGCGATCGAAGCGGCCGGGGTGCTTGGCGATCGACACGACGTCGCCCACCGCGTGAGCCGGTCGGATGTCGTTCGTCGCGACCCACTCCTCTTCGATCGCGCACAACACCTCGTGCCGGGCGTGCAGCACGTCGCCCATGATCTCGACGAGGCCGTCGTCGGGGCTCCAGCCGGCGCGGTCGAGCGAGCGGCAGACGTGATAGCCCGTCTCGCCGTACTCGAGCGCGTCGGCGATCTCGCGGACGACGCGGTCGCTCTCGTCGTCGACCTCCGACTTCGGCGTGCCGTCACCGAGAAGCCAGTTGCGGACACGCGCCCACCGGGCACGCACGGCGGCAACCCGCACAGCAAAGTCGTCAAGTGTGGGACGTGTGCTCGCGGTAGGGATGGTATCGGTCATGGGATCTTCCGTTTGGTTCGGGCCTCCTGCGCGCGCTGATGCTTGCGCACCTGCTCGGCGAGCTTGGCGGTGCACTGCTGCGCGCGCTGCCGAGAGAGCGACATCTCGTCGCCGGCCTCGCGGTAAGTGATGTCGCCGCAGACGCAGGCGAGAAGCGTGTCCGCGCGGTCGCCGACGAGGCCGTCGACGTAGGCGACGAGTCGGCTCGCATCGACGGCGGCCTCGATCGTGGGGGGCGAGCCGACGTGGGCGGGTGTGACGTCGACGCGAGCCGCGGACGCGAGCCCGCGACGAGACCGGAGCCACGCGGCGGCCTGCGTCGACAGCCACGCGGACAGGGTCGCCGCGGATGCGAAGCGCCAGCCGCGGGCGAGGGCGAGGGCGGCAGCCTCGTGGGCGGCGTCCTCTCCGTCGGCCGACTCGCGGCCGAGCGCGTCGGACACGCGCCGGGCGACGCGTCGCAGCAGGTCGGGGTCGTCCTGGAGCCACTTCGCCAGCGGCTCGTGAGTTCGCGGTGGTCGGCGTCGGGAGGCGCCCGGGGTCGGCGTGGTCTGGTAGGTCACGAGCGGACGATAGCCGACCGCGCGCGGGGTGTCAAGCACGATCGTCACCGGAGCACCCCTTCCCTGTCGAGCGGTTCGCGGGCGTGAGCGACGGCGTCGGCGTCGCCGCCCCAGGTCCACGACCCCGTCGCGTACAGCGTGAGCACCGCGATGCCACCCTCCGCCGCGAGCTCGCGGTCCAGCGCCCGCACGCGCAGGATCGCCGGCTTGCCCGCCTGCTTGACGCGGTGTTCGACGCTCACCGCGAGACCGTACTCGTCGCACACGAGCTCGACCTGCCGCACCCACGTGGCGGGAGTCCGGCGCGTTGCGGACTTGCCGGACGTGGGCGTCACGATGAACCTCCGGTTTCGTACGCGAGCAACCGCGCGAAGATCGTCGATTGCAGCGCGACGACTTCACGGGCGAGAGCGTCGGCGCGGTCGGCGAGCCGTGTGAGCTTGTCGACGTCGTCGTCGAACATGCCCGCGAGCGGAGCGCCCTCGGTTTCGGCAGGTGACGCGGCGTCCCGCAGCGAACAGCGCAGGTCGTGAGCGCGCTGTACGATCGCGTACAGGTACCGGCGCGTCCGCTGCGCCTTGCGGTGACGCGCGCTCATGTCGCGCTCCTGTCGAAGCGACGCAGCCCGCGGCGGATCAGCTCGAGCATCTCGTCGGCGGTGGCGTCGCGGGACACGCGACGCGCCAGCACCGCGACGCGGGCCGAGCCGCGCCGGAGCCGGAGCCCGGACCACGACTCGCTCTCGAGGTGAGCAAGGTCATCGTCGATGACGACGCGCGAGAGCCTGTCGCGGTCGACGGTGCCGACGACCACGCCGCGGTCCGGTGACGTGCGCAGCAGGAACCTGTCGACGCGAGTGTAATCCGACGCGGGCGGCTCGTCGAGCGTCATCACGAGCGCGAGCGCCGGCACGTCGTCCCACGCGACCTCGCTCCCGGCGCTGGCCTTCGCGCGGGTCGCCAGGACGCGCCACGCGTCGCGGGCGTACCCGGCGCAGCGGTCCAGCAGCCCGAGCACGTCGACGCGGGCGGTGATGCGGAAGATGCCCCGCGACCGCTGCCGGCGCGGGGGTTGTCGTGACTCGTCTCGTTTCGGTCTCGCCATCCCGTCATGGTCGCACGGGAGCGACGTCAAGTCAAGCGAAATGGACCCGCAGCTTTCTGTGATATCCCTTGCGGTACGTTTGAAGTAACGAGGTCGCCCGGCGAACTTGCGCGACGGCTGCCGCGGCGAAGGCACGCCGACCGCGTTCGCTGGGGTCGTACGGCCACAACACGAGCACGTCGCACTCGTGGTCGTGCGGCAGAACGACCGGTTGTAGGCCGCAGTCGACCACCGGCGGCGCCTCGGCCGTGGCGTCGCCGGCGCTGACACGGGCCACGACAGCGACCCCGTGCTGGTTATCGATGATCGTGGCGCAAGGGACCGTGATGCGGTGAGCCCCGAGGCGCTCGTACAGGTACACGCAGACCTGCTCGGCCTGCGATTGCATCGCGTAGTAGTTGTCGGACAGCGGCGGGCGACGTATCGTGATCTCCGTACCCGGAGTCGTACGCAGGCGCACGCCGGTGCGGTTCGCAAACAAGTCGCCCAGCACCGCACAGGCGCCCTCCGCGTACCCGGGCGGCTCGGCGAGGTATGCGAGCAGCAGATCCACCGCCGAGCCCGCGCGGGTGGGCGCATCCACCTGCCCCCACCAGCCGAGATAATCGCTGCCGTCCTCCGACATCTTGGCGACGTGGAGCCCGAGCGCCCGCAGCGTCGGCCACGACACGGGTCTGAAGGTACTTGTCAGCGATGTTGACGGGTGGCGCAGGATGTCCAGCAGGCACAGACGCGCCCTCGCCTTGATCTGGGCACGCACGTCCGGACGCACGTGGAACGTGGCCCAGTCGGCGACTTGCTCGGCGAGCCACGCGCGTATCTCCTCGTACTCGCTTCCGTAGAGCGGTGTGTCAGCTCGTGCGCGAGCGTATTTCAGGATCTCGGCCCGCGGGTCACTGCTCCCCAGGATCACGCCGAGAGCAGTGTCAGCGAGATCGGTCATCTCGACGTGGGCCAGCCCATGCGTCCACAGGTCGACGGCCTCGCCCGCGCATCGAGGCTCACACGCCTCGAGCCGCGCCTCGAGCGCGAGCAACTCGTCGCGCGTCATGTGGCGCATCCCGCGGATCAGTGACGACTCCGTGACCTCCGCGTCTACCCACTCGACACTCCCGTCGTAGAACGTGACACCCCACCCGCCGGGCCACGTCCACGCGGAGCCGCGGGGTGCGTCGGATGCCTTGCCGTAGTAGCCATTGGCGATGGCCCACCGCTGGGGCTGGTCGTCGACCTCATCGACGGCGGCGCACATGCGCTCGGACAGCCCCGCGCCGATCACGACGCACGGCTTGTCACTGCTGGTCAGGTCCGCATCTTCGCCATAGTCACCGCCACCGTGCCGAAATGCCTTGATGTTGCCGCTTGACCCGTGCTTTAGACAGCTGACGTCGTCGTCGCACACGTCCGGCTCCCGCCAGCGCATGGCCTCCGAGTCGTCCTCGAACCGCACGATTGTCCCCGGCTGCACGTTGCCCCACGTGATCTTGGCGCCGACCACGTGTGGCTTCGGCACGACTGGTGCCGCGCACGCGGACACGGCTGCGCACGCGACGATGATGCCGCCCACGTCCTGCCTGTTGAACATCTCCGTCAGGCTCGGGATCGCGGACGCTTGCGGGTGTAGGATCACAGCCTGCCCGCGATAGCGATTCGTCTTGTTGAAGCCCCAGCCCGGCGCGGTCAAACGGCTCACGTGACCGACGAACCGCGCGCGGTCTTCCTTGTCGCCGTAGCGCCAGACAATGTCGCCGTGGGCCGTGCCCTCTGCGCTCTCGTCACGCACGATCAGCGCAAGCGAATCCTTCGGGATGTCCGCCCACTGGACGACCTGCGCGCCCTCCCTGTTGAAGCGACCGAGCAGGGGCGCCAGTGCCCGGATGTTGGTGACATCCTTGACGCGCCGCAGCGCGTTGCAGTCCGCGGTGCTCAGATTTGCAGTGAGCACGGTCGCCGCAACATTATTCGTGGCGATACCTGCGTGGGACCAGCAGGGGCCGATCCCGTTCGTTGGAACCCAGCAGGCATCGGCGGCATCTATGTGCGCGGTCTGTGCCTCCGTCGGCCAGCGAAGCTGCAGGGTGCCGTCTACGCCCACCTCGCACAACGAGCCGGGTGGGGTGCTGCGCCAGGGGATGGTCTTCTCAGTCGCGGTCGCGGACATCGCCGCGACCTTACGTCACCCGCGGCGTCGTGTCAATCCTGATCCGGCTCAGCGGACGCGGGACGCGACATGAGCCGCACGATCACGCGGCCCGCGGTCAGGCGCGTCGACGCGATCCCGAGCTCGGCCGCGCGGGCCTCGGCGGCCTCCACGGCTGCCATGCTCGAGTCGGTCAGGTCGATGTCGGGCGAGCTGACGCCGCCCTTCTCGAACCACCGATCGACAGCGAGCACAGCCGCCGCGACCTCGTCGGCGGCGCGCTGCTCGTGGGCGTCGCCGGCGACGCTGGCCTGCGAGAGGACCCGCTTCGGCGCACGGCGCGGGCGGGCGGGAGGAAACGGGTTCGAGAACTGGCGTGCCATGTCTTCATCCTACCGCCGCGGCACCGTCCAGGCGCGCGGCTAACTCCACGTCGACGTGCTGGATCGCCTGCGCCTCCGCCCACAAGGCGACCGCCCTCGCGTGCAGCTCGGCCGAGTGCAGGAACAGGCGCCGGTGTTTCGGTTCCGGCATGGCGCGGGCGGTCAGGCGCGCGGCGATGCGTCGGGCGCGATGCTCGAGCCGAGCCGCGCGTCTGCGCATGCGACGAGCACGTCCGGCAGGACCGGCGGCGAACAGGTCTCGAGCTCGACCCGCGAGGTCGAGCACGTCACCCACGAGGTTCGCGTAGCGGGATACGTCTTCTGCGATCGGCACGTCGTGATCGTACCTGCTCGCAGCGACGATGCCACGCGTGGCGTCAGCGCATCTTGACGTGGCCACCGTCGACGGGGCCGGAGCCGCCGGCGCCGCCGAAGCCGTTACCGATCGCGGCGCCGATCTTGTCCTCCACGCCCTTGCGGACGTGACGCAGGACCGCCTCGCGCGCCGCCTCAGCGCCGTACTTGGCGACGAGCTTGGCGAAGTCCTTGCTGCCGGCGAGGGCCGCGTCGACGTTCTGGCGGTTGAGGATCCGGTTGCCGGCCGCGACGATGGCGACGCCGGCGCGGCGGACGGTGGCGCGCAGACGACCGAGACGCCCGCTCGTGGTCGTGGTGGTCCCGACGACCTCTGCGGCGCAGGTTTTGGCGTCGGCGTCCAGGCGCGCGCGCTCGTCGGGGGTCAGCTGGCGGATGGTCTCGCGTTTGGTCATGGAGCTGTTATCCTTCCTCGTCCGCGAGATGTCAACCGCGTCCCGCCGAAAGCGCTTGACCTCACGTCGCGGCCGTCGTATGGTCGCCAGCATGAGCAAGCCCGATACCCCCGAGAACAAGCCACAGGCGGCACCCAAGCAGCGAGCGACGCTGGGTCAACAGGATCTGATCGCGCTGGCGCTCGCCGAGAAGCTGCGCCGGCGCCAGGCACGCAGCACGCTGGGCGTGGGGGCGTGGGCGGCCGTCGTCGACCCCGCCCTCGCCGACCAGATCGGCGAGGACATCGTCCGCGTCACCGAGATCCGCGGGTCGTCGCGGACCGTCGCGGCCTTCTTCAATGGCTCGAGCACGATCGTGCCGAGCGACAAGCTCAAACCGACGCTGGCGTCGGGCGACATCATGGCAAAGGCCGGGCACAAGTACGTCGTCCTCGACCTGTACCCGCGACGCACCGGCCACGACCACGAGCTCGCGTGGGGCATGTCTCCGCGGTGGGGGATCCACGGCGCGGGCAACGATGAGCCGCACGTGATCGAGCTCGACGTGCGCGACGTCGCCGCCGAGGTCGAGGCCGACTCCCACGCGTCGGTCGTCAGCGCCCGCGAGTTTACCGACCACGCGGCGCACGTTGTCCGCGGCGCCGTCGGCTACCCGCCGGAGTCGAGATTGCCGCCAACGATTGGTCCCGACCTGTCGGTCCCCGACTTCTCACACGTCGCTTCGTGCGCCGAACCGTGCCGCGTCCGCAAAGACGCGGCGGGGCGCATCATCGACGACCACGTCGCGGGCCGGCGCGCCATCCTGTGCGACTTCCTCGGCGGCGCGACCCTGTGGATCTGGGCCGAGCTGCTCGTGAAGTGCCCGCACACTGTGCAATGGAACGACTCGCCCTCGGCGGGACGCCACCCCGAGACCGCCAAGATCCTCGCTCCGTCCGAGCACGTTCTCCCGGATGCGGTCAAGACGCCACCCACGGACGCGCCCACCCTCCCCGCGTCGACCGCCGCGGCTGCGCTTCCCGCTTCACCTGTCACCGATCCCGCCCCGACCCCCGCGCTGGGCGCTGGTCTCTACACCCCGCCACCCCTCGAGCTCGACATGAACACGAACGCCAAGATCATCCACAACATCACCAGCAGCCCCAAGCTCGCACGCGGCACGATCGTCATCGTCGACGAGGGCTACCGCGAACGCGTGGAGGAAGCCGTCGGTGCCCTCCGCACGCGATTCTCCGAGACCGATCTTGAGTCGACCGACGCCCTCGAGGACATCGAGACGATCCACAACGAGACCGGCGATGCGATCCTGGGGGCCTACGAGGTCCGCCGGTCCGACGACGTCGAGCTGCCCGACGGGTCGACCTTCGCCAAGATCACGTGCGTGCCCGCGGGCGGCTCGTCGCATGACCGTCACGATTTCATCGCGGCGCTGGTGCGCGTCGCCGCCGGCGGTGCGCTCGCCCTGCCCGCGTCGACCGACGGCGCGGTGGCCCGCGTCGCCAAGAGCGTCGGTGGCAAGGCGCTCGACGTGGCCAAGGACGCCTTCGTCGGCGCCAAGGACATGGTCGTCGACGAGGGCAAGCGCAAGGCCCTCGCGTTCGCGCAGGTCGCCAGCCAGGACACGCTCGTCGCCGGACATGAGGCCGTGCGCCGCACCGTGCTCGCCGCCGGCGCCGGCTTCATGGGCGCCGACAACCCGCAGGCGGCCGCGACGAACGCCGCGCTCGCGCAGGGTTTCGACATGCTGTCCATCGGTGCGGGCAAGCTCCTCGCGCGCGCGCTGGCGAAGCACGCGCCCGGGACGGCGCAGGTCATCGACGCGGCCACCGCGAGCCTGCAGCAGGGCATCGATCGGAAGCAAGCCCACGGCGTGCTCGACCAGGTGATGCCCGTCGTCGGCGGCGGGCTCAAGGCGCTGGCGCAGGCGGCCGTCACCCGCATGATGCCCGCGCTCCCCGCGGCCCCGGCCGCCGCGCTGCCGGCCCTCGCCGCGGACGCGCCCCCGCCCGCCGAAGCCCCCGCGAAGCCGAAGCGCAAGCGGGCCCCGAAGGCGACCCCGTCGCAGGCCGGAGGTGCGAAGTGACCAGTGCCAACGTCGTCCACCTGCCCGAGTCGTCCGCCGCGCCGTGGCCCGGCGAGTCCTTCTACCGCCCGCCCGGCTGGCGGTCCAAGCTCGCCCCCGGCGAGATCGGTCCGCGCCTCGCGGTCGTCACCTCGCAGCTCGAGGAGGACTGGGAGAACGCGAAGCTGATCACCGAGTGCAAGCGGCTCGAGGAGCACGTCGTGCTGCTGCGTCAGATGTGGGTCACGCGCGAGTGGGTGTGGCGCATGGCGGAGGCGCTCGTCGGCCCGCCGGAGCTCGACCCGTTCTGGCACCCGTGGTCGCACGTGCACCGACTGTGGGGCGGCGTCCGCTTGCTCGACGGCAACGAGGGACGCGACGGCTTCAACCTGTCGCTGTGGGGCTGCGTCGGGATCGTTGACACGTCAAAGCCAGGACTGCCGACGATCGACAGCAGCACGCGCGGTCGCACCGCGTACGTCAACGGCCCGCACGGTGATACGGCCCGCTACGTCGAGACGTGCACCCGGGCGGCGCGCGCCGGGCACAAGGTCGCGGCCGTGGTCGCGCTCGACGGGTGCGGCTGGTTCGCCGGCAATACGACGGCCGAGCCGCTCGCCGCCCCTGACGCCACCGGGATCCTCGAGGCCCACGTGCCGACGCAGCACGCCGCCGACGTGCTGTCGTGCGATCTCCTGTGCGTGCCGGAGGAGCGGCGCATGTCCTTCGAGCCGCCCCCCGGGGTCCCGCCGTCCTCGCCGACAAAGGGATACGCGCTCGCGGTCTGGGGCGCCACGATGGACGACGCGCGTCGGCTGGCGCCGACCAGCATCGACTGCGGCGGCGCCGTGCGGGTGACGGTCGCCGGCCACCGGTGGGTTATCCTGTCCGGTTGCGGGGACGCGGGCTGACAGATGCGCCGACGCCTGCCGAATTTATTTGACAGGCGTCGGAAGAGGGTGCATAGTCGACACATGCCCAGCGAGACCGCAAACACCACCCCCGTCCCCGCCACCCCCGTCCGGCTGCGTCGCTTGCTCGACGTGGCCCTCCTCGAGAGCGCCTACGGGCGCGGCGTGCACGACCGCGTGCCGGTCGAGATCGTCGACCTCAGCGACGGCTCGCTCGTCTGTGAGTGGTCGTGCGAGCGCGACGACGAGGTGGTCGGCCGGCGCGTGCGCTATGCGTCCGAGGCCGACATGTGGCGTGAGCTGCACGAGCTGGCGCGGTCGCAGGGCGTGCCCCGCACGGTCCCGTTCTACGCCGCCCGCGCGTGGTCGTCCGCCCTCGTCGGCGGCATCACCACGGCGACACCCGTCGAGCTCGAGCTGCAGGCTCGCGCCGACGCCACCCGTGATTTCCACGCGGAGGACAGCTCGCCAGGGGTCGACGTGACCGATGGCGCTCGCGCAGCCTGGGTCGATCGCGACATCGCGCTGCTGGCGATCCTCGTCGACGACGACGCACTCGCGTTGCCGTGTCACCCGCCGCGCTGGGTCCCTGTGTCGGGGGAGGACGACGGGCGGGCCCTAGACTCGCTCGGCCGGCGCAACGGCCACGGTGGGCGTCGTCCCGACGTGTCGCGTACGCTGCGGGCGTGATCATCCGCGATGTTCCTGCGCGATTCGCGCTTCACGTGATGACCCCGGGGTCGCATGCCCGCGCCTGAGCACCGGCGCCGCGCGAGGTCTCCCGTCGAGCCGACGTGGGAGATCCCGGAGTCACAAGTCGACCTTCGTCTCGACGATGTGTCGCGCGACACGGGCGTGCAGGAGACGGGCCCGTTGCCGGTCGTCCCGCCCGCGGCCGCGACGACCGACGCGGTCAAGCTCGTCGGCGGCGCCGGCGGCATCCTGGGTCTGCTCGCGCTCGTCGACAAGCTGGTGCAGGGGTCGGGCCTCACGGCCGACGAGCTCGTGAAACAGCTCGGTCCCGCGCTGGGCGTTTTGTACACGGCCTCGCCCGTGGTCGTCGCCGTGATATGCGTAGGGTGGCTCGTGCTCCGCGGGTACCGCAACGAGCAGGCCGCACACCGCCGACGCGACCGCCGGCTGCAGAAGGCCCTGATGAGCTTCGGGCACGCGATCAAGGACGAGATCGGCGGGCTGCGCGAGGACGTCGCCGGCTTTACGACCGAGCTCGGTCACGTGAAAGAGCACGTAGAGGCGCGCATCGTCGCCGAGGTCGGGGCGGCCGCTCGCGCCGCGACGCACCGCGCCGACCAGACCGACACCGCGATCGCCAACCTGCGCACCGAGCAGGCACAACTCGGGCAACGCGTCGAGCACATCGAGCGACTCTCCGCGATCCCCACGCCGGTCCCGCCGCGGCGTGACGGCGTGCCGAACCAGCCGCGGCGCAAGAGGACCCATGACACCTGACGCACCCGCACCCGACACCGTCCTGCTCACCCCCGCCGACATCGACCCCGCCGTCGTGCGCGTCGCGGCGCCCGCCGCTCGCGCTGCGGCGCGCCGTTTCGTCGGGCGTCACGACATCGACTTCGCCCGGAGCGTCGCTGGCGCAGGCGGTACTCCCGACGACGACGACGACGACGGTGAACCATGAGCACCGGCTGGAATAATCCGGCGACGGTCGACGTAGCCGCCATCGCGGCCGCGGTCGCCGCAGCTGTTGATGTGCCCACGGTGCCCGAGGTGCAGTCTGGGCTCGCGCGGACCGACGAGTTGTCGCCGGCCGCGGCCGGCGCGCTCGCTGCCGCGGTGGGCGACGAGCTTATCACCGCGGCCCAGGTCACGGCAGCCGTGCCGTCGGCGTCCGACGTCGCCGTCGCTGTCGACGCGCAGGCGGCCGCCGCGGCAGCGATCACTGCTGCTGCGGGTGTAGCTATCCCCTCCGTCGCACAGGTACAAACGGGACTCGCCACGTCGTCGGCGCTATCGACGGTACAGTCGACGGTCAACGCGCTGCCGTCCGCCGCGAACGTGCAGACGGCGTGCGCCTCCGCCGTCACAGCGGCCGCTGGCGTCGCCATCCCATCCGTCGCGCAGATCCAGTCAGGGCTGGCGACCGCGTCCGCGGTGGCTGCACTGCCAACCGCGGCTTCGGTGGTGTCGGCGATCACCGCGTCCGGAGCGATCAGCACGCAGCAACAGGCCGCTGCACAGGCGGCGATCAACGCGACCGACTTCCAGATCTTCTGCGAGAACGCGATCGACAGCAAGAACATCCCCGGGGTGGTCAAGACTCTCGCGGTGGGCGCCACGTTCTCGCACACGTCGGTCACGCTCTCGGGCGCAGGCACCAGCGGGACCGTGCTTGCCGCGCAGGGTGCCGGCTCTAACATCTATGTCGTAGCGGTCGCCGCGGCATGCTCCGTGGCGAATACGACATTCTCACTCGCGTCGTCCGGCGGAACCACCATGGGCGCGATGCAGCTCATGATCGGTACCAGCTTCGCCCTGTCGATCCCTTTCGGATACGTGATCCGAGGTGGGACGAACACCAGCATCACGGGCAACAAGACGACCGGCGCGACCGTCGTCATCGACATCTGGTACTATGTGGCCTGAATGAACATCGCAACCGCCGTCATCTCCGCCGCCCTGGTCGCTGGTCCCCACGACGTTCCGCCCGTCCTGCCGATCCCTGACGCCCTCGAGATCTGCATCCTGAAAGCGGAGCTGTGCGCGGCGCAGGCGAACCAGCCGTGGTGCGGGTGGCAGGACTACTACGCGCTGAAACAGTGCACGACTAGTTACGAGGACTGCGCGTGGTGGATCGATGAGATGCACGACGACGGCTGCAGGCAGAGCCACGCCACGTGCGCTCTCGAGGCGCCGCTCTATCCTATGGTGCAGTGGTACCAGGACTTCTGCGAAGCCGTGAACAAGACCTGCCCGTCGATCTGACCGCGGTACGTTGCGGGGGTGAGCCTCCGCATCGTCCATCGCGTCGACGCCCCCTGTGACATCGCCCGCCTGCGAGCGGGTGCCGACGCAGCGGGGCGCAAGGTCAGCGCGTCCGAGATCTCGCAACGGATCAACCCGAACACCGGCGCGCTCGAGTTTCGGGCGCCGCTGACGTGGACCGGGGTCCGCTCGTACTACCACGCCGACGGGTCCGTGACGCGCGAGCTGCGTCGACCCGAGCAGGTCCGGTCGCCGAGCCACATCCGCGGCCTGCGGCTGCTCACCGCGACCAGCGGGCACCCGGCGCTGCCTGATGGGACCCCGGTCTACCTGGACGCGCGCGGTGGTCCTGACGTCCGCTCGCCCGACGGCTCGGCGCTCCGCCCCGCCGAGGACTACGCGATCGGTCACGTCGGCGACGCCATCGAGGATGGCGAGATCGACGGGTACTACGTGCCCGTCGCGTGGTGCTCGATCACCAGCCTGGCGTCGCAGCGCGGCATCGCGGCCGGCAAGACGCAGACGAGCCTCGGGTACACGGCGCTGCTGGACGACAAGCCGGGCGTGTGGGACGGCCCGCACGGCCCCGAGCAGTACGACGTCGAGCACCTGCTCGATCACGATGACGCCCGGGTGCTGCGCGCCGTCGCCGACGGTATCGTCCCGACGGTCGAGATCCTCGTTGACGGCGTCCTGACGCGCGTGCCGGTGCTGGGGCCGAACCACTACGCCGCCGAGATCTGGGCGGGTCGCGGCGAGGCACAGTCGGAGATCCTCGACTTCGCGCTGCCGGCGTCCGAGATGCCGCGGCGCAACGCCGACGCGGCGCCGGCCCGCGGGCGCTTCGCCGTGTTCGTGTCGGACGCCGCGCCGGTGGCCAGCGACGCCGCCGTGCAGCGTGCCGCCCGGACCGCCCGCACCGACGTCGCGTCTGTCGGCCGGCTCCCTGCCGAGGTCTCTGCGGCCCTGTCGTCGGCCCCGCTGTCGGGGCGCTACGGCAATAGCACCGAGCCGTGCCCCTCCTGCGGCGCGACCGAAACGAACGCGTCGTGCGAGACCTGCGGCGCAACCCCATGCGGTGAGTGGCTCGGCTGGATCGTCCCGGCGCCCGGGCAGGTCGGCGCCGGCGGCATCGCGTTCGTAGCCCCCGATGGCCTCGGGCTATGGTGGTCCACGCGCGACCCGAGCGGCGGCGTGATCGGCCTGCCGACAGCGTTCGCGTGGCGAGGACCTGCTGCCGTCAGTGCCGCCGGTGCTGCTGCTGCTGGCGTGACGCCCGAGACGGAGTCACCTCCGCAGGTGGCCGTCGTGCACGCCACCGGCGAGATGCTCGAGAGCGTCGGCGAGCTGATCGAGGAAGCCGTCGGTGACGCATCTCCGATGATGCGACCTCGCTTGTTCTCGATGGTGCGACAGGCGGACGAGTCCGGCGTATCCGGTACAGGCCACGTGCTGGACGGCGTCGTGTGGCGCAACGGCAAGGTGAGCGCGGCGTGGGACACGGTGAACGCCCCGGGGTCGATCTGCACGTACGACGCCTTCGGCGACTTCAAGTCGATCCACGTCGATGCTCACCCGAGCAACGACACGATCCTCGCCTTCGATGACGGCGGGGGAGAGCCCGCGAAGGCGCTCGCGGATGTCGCCGGTATGCGCGACGCGTATCTCTCGATCCCGAAAGTCGCCGATCTGCGGATCGAGTACGGGGAAGACGGCCGCGAGTGTCGCGTGTCGATCGACGGCGCGCCGGGCGTGACCATCTCCCCAACACCCGACGAGTGGGGCGTCGTGCTCTCGCAGGCGCGCAAGCTGGCCGTGCCGGCGGACTCACTGTCTGGGGTCCCGCTGCTGACCGTCGACCGCAGCGACGCACCGCAGGAGCACTCGGCGCGACAGGCCGACCCCGACAAGTTCAACGCGTACCTGCGCTTTGTCCTGCCGAACGGCGCGTCGATGATCCTCGGGCGCTTCGGTGGCGGGCCGTGGCAGGTGCAGTCGGTCAGGTTCCCCGCGACGTGGTCGACGGCGAAGGCCAAGTCGTGGCTCAAAGCTGCCGGCTTCTCCTCAACACAATTCGAGGCCGCGGTCAAGGACAAGTCGGACGCGGTCGACGAATCGGCCGTGAGTTTCGTTGCGCGGGACGAGCGCACACCGTACGCTTTTGATGTGCGCGGCCAAGGTGCCGGCGCGAGGTCCACCACGATGCGCAAGATTCATCTCCCCGCCCGACTCGCCGACGCCGCAGGCAACTTCGCCGCCGTCATCAAGGCCGCGCCCCCCGTCCCCGTCAAGCTCGCCGACGCGGCCATGCTCGCCGTCGACCTCCCCGAGGACATCGACGTCCCGGCGCTGGCCGCCGGCATGCAGGCGCTCACCGACGCACTGACCAAGATGTCCGCCGACATGGGCGCCGCCGAGCAGAAGGTCGGCGAGATGGGCAGTGACCTGTCCGCCGCCATGATCGAGAACGGCGACCTGAAGATGCAGGTCGACGCGCTGCGCGACGACGCGGCCGTGGGCAAGGCCCACCGGCTCGCCGAGGTCGTGGCCGTCGCCAAGAAGGTCGGCCTGACCGACGCCGACGTCAAGGACAAGGACGCCGATGGCGTGCGCGCCGCGGCCGTCGCCCGCAAGTACCCGGGCGCCGCGAAGCACCTCGATCAGAAGCCGGTGCTCGACTCGATGTGGCTCGCCATTGTCGACGCGGCCGGCAAGGTCCCCGCTGCATCCGCTGCCCCCGAGCCGCGCGACCGTCCCGCGCCGCGGACTGACGCCGCAGGCGAGGTCATCCCCGCCGCCGCGGTCGCTCCCAAGGTCGCCCTCGTGACCCACAACTACGGCTGACGCGTCTCGCTCCGCCGTCCTGTCGCCGCCGTCGTCCTCTGAGATCCAGGAAGCCCACCCACCATGACCGTCTCGCAGTCCCCCCAGACCTACTTCGGCGCTGTCCCCCCGCCCGGCGGCCCCGGTTCCGTGTGGGCGACCCGTGACCACCGCACGGTCGAGTCGGCCTACGTCATGGCCACGACCGCGGCCCTGACCTCGCAGGTCACGGAGGGCGCCGCGGCCACCGTCGACGGCACCGCCGACGTCGGCCTCGTGATCGACGGGGCCATCTTCGCCGCGACGACCCCGGCCAACGCCGCGGCCCTCGCCGTCGCGCTGAATGCCATCCCGGCCTTCGCCGCGATCGCCGTCGCGTCCATCCCGTCGGGCACGACCCTGCGCGTGTCCTTCCTGGACTACAAGGCGCACACCGTCACCTCGTACAGCCCGGGCACCCCGGACATCACGGGGATCACGAACACCACGTCGGCGACCGACCCAATCTACGTGCTGCCCGGCATGGGCGTCTGCATCGACACCGCTGCCCCCGGCGGCGCCGAGGTGCTCACCGTCAAGCTGCCGACCACCGCCGCCGAGGCCGCGCGCTGCGTCGGCGTCGTCGGGACCGACATGTTCGGCGTCGAGTCGGCCGCGGGCCTGCTCGGCCAGGGCTACGACCCCGTGCTCGGCATCCCGCCGGGCAAGCCGTTCGCGCTGCACCGCGAGGACTACGTCCGCCTGCGCATCGGTGCGGCCGTGACCAAGGACGACACCGCGTCGCTCGGGTACACCGCGGCGACCCGCGGCAAGTGGTACCCGTCCGCGAGCGCCACCGGCACCGCGCAGGTCACGAGCGGCAACGTCATCTTCTCGACGACCGACCCCGTCGGCGTCACCGTCGACTCGCTCCCCAACCTGTTCGTCGCCTCCGACACCAGCAACAACATCACCGCGACCGCCCTGCGCACCGCGTGGAACGCCAGCGCCCAGCACTTCGCTGTCGCCACCGCCTCGGGTGCGACCAACGTGTTCACGCTGACCTTCAAGGACACCTCGGCCCACACCGTGGTCGCCTACTCGCCGGCCACCGCCGACGTGACCGGCATCGCCAACAGCACGACCGCCGCGGCCCCGACCGCCGGCGCCGTCCCGAAGATTCGCTACGCCAAGGCGGCCGCGCTGGCCGTCGGCTCCGCCCCCGCCGAGGTCGATCTCGACTAACGGCACCTGCGCCAGCACGCGCTCGCACTGACACCCTTCGCTCGCACCCGCATCCGATCAGGAGCCCCCAGCACCATGACCACCCCCGCCTTCCCCCTGACCCCGAACATGGGCCCCGTCGCGTGGGTCCGCGATGCTCAGGGCAACCCGGTCCCGCTGACGCGGTCCGACGCTGGCCAGCTGTCCAACGGCCAGTCGCACGTCCGCATGGTCCGCGACGAGCGCGAGGGCGGCAACGGCTCCCGGCGCCCGCGCGTCCCGGTGCACAGCGTCATCCGTGACGTGCAGCTGAAGGACTCGTACGGGGCCCTCCTGCAGCGCGTCCCGGACGCCGCGCAGATCGTCGAGTCGTTCGCGGCCGGTCACTACAAGACCCGCGAGGACGTGCAGCGCGCCGAGGGCGAGTACGTCCAGCACATCCGCGACTGGCGCAACGACTACCTGCGTCAGAAGCGGCGCGACGCCGACGGGCTGTTCCTGCAGCTCGAGACGGTGATGTCGCTCGGCAAGATGATCGAGATCACCTACGCGATGCCGACCATCGAGACGGCGTTCCCGATCTCGATCCTCGGCACCGTCCTCGAGACCGCCCGCGGCGTCGAGCAGGAGCTCGTGGAGGAGATGCCGGTGTTCGGCGTCGACGTCACGGTCTCCGGCCTGCCGACCGCGAGCATGCGGCGCGGCGAGCGGTGGTACAACTTCGTGCACGTCAAGGCGGGCGCGCAGATCCTCGACACCGAGATCGCCAAGTTCCGCGAGATCGTCGGGCGCTACCCCGAGGACTTCGACTTCGACCTGTGGGACAACCGTCTCAAGGGCGCTGCGCTGGCCGTCCAGCGCGGCGTGGCCCGGACGATCGCCTTCGGTCGCCCGCAGAACCAGGTCCCCGGCCTGTTCCGCAACGCCGCGATCCCGGCGGAGAACGTCAACTTCACCACCGCCACGCCCGGCGACAACCTCGCCGCGATCAACACCCTGATCTCCAACCAGTTCGCCGCGGTCAACGGCCGCCTCGACTACCAGGCCGACTCGCTCGCCCTGTCGCCGTTCGCCTTCATGTTCCTCTCGCAGCAGATCTTCAACTCCGCGAACGCGAGTAACATGTTCACGATGGAGATGATCATGCGGGCCAACCCGCAGATCAAGGCGGTGTACCAGATCCTCGAGGCGCAGCCGAACGCCGCCGACGCCGCGGCGCTCGAGAAGCACGGCATGGACGCGACCGAGGCCGCGATCAACAGCGGCGGCTATCGGGTCTCCGGCACCCAGCGCAACGCGGTCGTCGCGTACCGCCGCGACCCGAAGCTCGTCGAGATCCTCAAGGGCTTCGACATCGAGACCACCGTCTACCCGCCCTCGGACGACACCACGAAGGCCAAGGTCGTGGAGTCGGTCGGCGGCCTGATCGCCCACGTGCCCGCCGCGATCCGCATCGGCTACGCCAACGCGTAACCCGGCGCAGCTGAAGCTGCGCCCGCTGCCCAGCAGCCCGACCCGCCCGGCATCCGCCGAGGCGGGTTTCTCGCGGTAAGGTGTCGACGTGCCCGCGAAGCTCTATCGCAACATCCCGGTCGGGGACCTCCCCGACGACGACTGGGTCTCCGAGCAGGAGGTGCCCGGCGATGTGCCGAACGTGTACACGCTGTGGCCAGGCCGTGCCGCGATCGAGGTCGTGGCCGTGTGGTGGAACGCCAACGCCGGCACCGCGGTCTACGACGCCGACGCCGTGACGCTCCAACCCGTGGAGGTCAAGAGCATCGCGGCCGACGACGCCGTCGCGGGCGTGCCGGCCTTCGCCGCCGTCGTCGCGGCGACGTCGAGCCTCGCCGCGCCGGCGTTCGAGAAGCAGTCGCTCGCCGACACGAACCCTGACCCGATGTACATGCGGGTCGCCGCCGCGACGGTGCCCGGCACCGCGACACACCTGCGCCTCCTCCTGGAGGTGACGCCGTGAGCACCGGGTGGAACAACAAGCCGGTCGCGGTCGACACGGCCGCGATCGCCGTCGCGGTTGCTGCCGCCGTCGATGTCCCCACCGCCGCCGACAACGCGACCGCCGTCGCCGCCGAGCTGGCGACCTCGCTCGGCGACCTCGCGGCTGACGTGGCCGCGTTGCCGACCGCCGCCGAGAACGCGACCGCCGTCGCGGGTGCCCTCACCATCCCGTCGGCGGCTGACAACGCGACCGCCGTCGCCGCCGAGCTGGACACGACCCTGACGGCCATCTCGGACGACGTGGTCGCGCTGGTGCCTCCGGTCCTGTCGTACGCGACCGGCAACATCGGACCCGCCGACTTCACGGTGATCCCCGCGGTCGGCGGGCAGGTGATCACGGTCTACGGCTTCATCTTCTGGAGCGTCGACGGGGCCGCGCGCAAGCTGGCCTACACGAACGCCGACGGGTCGAACGAGAACTACTACCACGCCAGCGACTTCAACATCACCTCGAACGGCATTGACCCGCGCTCGAGCGTGATCACGATGACGCCGACGGGTCGCCCGCTCTACGCCACGCCCAGCGGCAAGGCGTTTTCCGCCATCGGCGACGGCGACCTGCAATTCATGATCTGGTACACGCAAGCGTGACCCCGGAGCACCAGCACACATGACCATCCGCAAGTTCATCCCCGCCCTGTTCCTCGCCATCGCGTGCGACCCCGACACCTCCGACGTCGTCGACGCCGTCGAGTTCCGCACCGAGACCAGCGGCAGCTGCGAAGCACCGCCCCCGCCGCTGCCGTCGCTCGAGAAGTGCGAGTGCGACGACGAGGCCGACTGCGGCCTCGGGACCGACTGCGTCCCCGTGGAGGGCAAGGGCCGCTGCCTCGCCCCGTACACGCAGACCTTCTGTCACCTGCGCGGGCAGGGATGGGACAACGCCGAGATCCTCGCCATCTACCCGTTCGCCGTCCCGGGCGACCTGGGCGCGGCGTACTGCCCGCTGTGTCAGGAGTGCGAGCCCCCGGACGCCGGGTTCCTGATCTGTCAGTGACGCGGCCTCGGGCTAGGTGAGCGCGTTGCCGTCCTCGTCACGGCCGCGCTCGTCGTCGTCGTCGTCGTCCGGCGGCGTGATGCCCCACTCGGCGATGATGACCCGCAGTTCCTCGGCGGACAGCGCGACCTCGAGACGCAAGATGCGCTCGGGCCAGTTGTCGAGCGCGTCCGCGATGTCGGACGCGTAGGGGCAGTCGTCCACGAGGCCGTACTCGAGCGCCTTGTCGATAAAGTCGGCGTCGCTCGTCAGCACCACGAGCGTCTCGTCGCTGAAGGTGCCGGTGATGTCGCTGTGCTTGCCCAGCACCTCGCCGTGGTGGTACGAGCCCCACGCCTTGAGCGCGCGCAGCTCGAGCTCGGTGCACGCGAACGTGCTGCCGAGCGACCCCATGCGGCCGAAGTTCTCGGAGTACCGGACGATGATCTTGCTGTCGGTCATCGCGGCATAATGGCCACGCCGCGAACCGCGTCAACGGTTCTCGATGCCGGCGAGCAGCTGACCGCCGAAGGCTTCCTTGGCGCCGATGATGCTCGCCACGCGACGATCGATCGGGTGGTCGGCAACGAAGTTCAGGACCGACACCGGCCGCTTCTGGCCGATGCGGTGCGCGCGGGCCTCGGCTTGCGAATTCCTGGCGGGGACCCAGTCGCGATCGATGAAGATGACGTACGCCGCGCGCGTCAGGGTGAGCGACTCGGACGCGGCGCGGATCGTCATCGAAACGCCCATCGCGTCACCGTCCGCGCGCGAGCCCCCACCGAGCGCGGACGACCAGCGCCCGGCTTGGAAGTCAGCTCGGATCTTGCCGCGGCGGTCGCCGGTGACGTCGCCGGTGATGAGCGCCCATCCCGGGCGCTCGCCGACCTCCTGCGCCGGTGTGACGTGCGAACTGAACACGAGCACCGGCTCGCCTGCCGCCTCGAGGTCGTCGAGCGAGAGCAAGACCGCCGGGACCTTGGCCGCGGCGAGGAGCTTGCGCGCCGTCGCCACGGCCGGTTGCGCCGCGAGCCGGTCGATCTCCTCCTCGCGCGCGCCGGACCCCACGGCCCGCTCGAGCGCGTCGAGCTCCGCGGCGAGCCGCCGGCCGACGTCCGCCTTGGACAGCTCGCGCAGCACGGACGGGGGCACGTGCACGCGGACGTCCTGCCGCGTCAGCGACGGCATGTCCTCGAACACGGCCTCTTTGGTCCGCCGCACGATCGCCTTGGACAGCGCCTCGTCGACCCAGGGAAGATGTTGACCGGTCCACGTGATCTTCTCGACCTTCTCGTGGGTCTCCGCGTGCGCAGCCTCGGCAGACTCCGCCGACACCGAGCACAGGTCTATTGGCCCGTCGACGATCGACCGCACGCGATGGCCGGTGCCGCGTCGGCGACGAGGGACCCACACCTGCTCGATCGTGTGGCCGAATAGCCCGCGCAGGTTGCTCGCCGGCCCCAGCGTGTCGTACGCCCGCCCGCACGCGTCCAGCAAGCGCCACAGCTCTTCGGGATCGGCGTTCAAAACCGGTGTACCGCTAAGTAACCAGACCTGCCCGCGGACCGCCTGCACCGCCCGCGCCCACGACTTGAACCTCGCCGCCTGCGCTGACTCGCCCTTGAGCGAGTGCGCCTCGTCGCACACGAGCACGGCGCCCGGGGTGACGGCGCCGGACGTGGTCCACGCGTGGTCGAACACTGGCATCGACTCCAGCGTGCCGACGACGACTTCCCCGGGGCGCGCGGGCGCAGCGGAACCTCGTCGCTTCAGCGGGATCACGGTGAGGTCCGGACGCCACCGCGCGACCTCGTCGACCCACGTCGGGACCGCGTTGCGGGGGCACGCGACGTTGACGGCGGCGCCGGCGGCCAGCGCGAGCAAGACCTGCAGCGTCTTGCCGAGCCCCGGCGAGTCGGCGAGCACGAGCCCGCCCGGCGCCGTGGCCAGGCGGGAGGAACCCGTCTCCTGGTACGGGTACGGCGTGCAGCCCTGCGCCCGCACGAGCGCGTCGCCCGGCGGGCGCCACGTCGCACCGGACAGGCGCGCGTCGGCTGCGGCCCACGCGTCGGCGACGGCGCGGTCGGACGCCGCGTCGAGCTCGGGGTCCCACCCGAGATCGACGAACAGGTCGACGATGCGCTGCGGGTGCACCGCGGCCCATCCGACGTGCGCGGCCGACAGCAGCCCGCACCGGTTCGCTGCGCCCGCGAGCGCGACCTGCTCGGCGAGCGTCAGGCCGGTCTTGTGGACGAGCAGAGGCGAGCGGTCGTCCGTGGTGGTGACGCGGAGGGTCGTCATGGTCAGTAGACGAGGTCGAGTTTCGCTTCGCGGATGCCCTTCGCCACATCATTTGACAGCTTCTCGTGAAACACTTTCCTGATAATGTCGCGCATCTCTTTGTCCGCGCGAGTCTGCTCGGGGGTTGGCAGCTGCTCGTCGCGCCACTCGCAGATGGTCGCCAGTGACTCACGCGTGAGGGCGGGGTTATCATCCGCGAAGCCGCGCAGCGGCACGCCACCCCACGTGACCTTGACCGGCTGTGTAGGCGCCGCCGACGGGGTGTCGTCCGCGGGGATGTTCAGGTGAACCACCACGTTCTGCAGCTTGCCCTGGAGCTGATACGTCGGGACGCCGTCAGCCGACAACCCGAGGTACGTGTACCCGCGTGCCTCGAGCGTGGCGTGCGTCGCAGCCTCGTCGGCGTCTCTGAACGCGTCCACACGGCTGGCGACCTCGGGGTCACGCATCGTCTCGAGCGCGCGCATAAAGGCCCGCACGCCCTCGCGTGCGATCTCGGAAGCGGCGCCCGACAGGATCGACGCGGCGGACAGCCCGGGCGTGGTCGTCGACGCGGACGCGGGCCCCGAGAACAACCCAACGGGTCGCGGGCGGATGATGTCGGCGAGCTTGTCTGCGAGACCCATGCCCGCAACATAACGCCGGCGCGGCCGAGGTCAAGTCAGCGCAGCACGTGCGGCGACAGCCGCGAGCATCGCCGGTCGGCGTAATGCTGCAGCCATGCGTCAATGATGGCGGCGCGTTGTGCTTCGCCGCCGAAGGGCCTGACCTCGTCGTCGCTCGGGTACGGCACGCGGTCCGGGATCGAGTCGAGCGCTAGCTTCACGTCGGCGACGATCTTGTCGACCAGCGCTCGCGCCAGCGCGTACTCTTCGGCCCAGTAGTTCTCGACGGCCCACGTCGCTACGACGCGAGGCGGGTTGAGGTTCCGCATCACATCTCCGCCTGCACGCGCGCCTGATACGCGAGGTTCTCGATCTGGCGCGAGATGTCCCGCGCGAGGCTGGCGACGGCCTCCGACGGCGTCGGGCCGCAGCCGTACAAGTCCACGCGGGTCTCGCCGAGCAGGACGCGAGCCGAGTACGCGACGCTCGGATCGGGCACGTTGTTGATCACGGGTCCGCTCGTGGTGCGCTCGAGCACCATGACGAAGTCTTCCCCGACGCGCAGAGAAACCGGTAGTGGGACGATGTTCGCCTCGCACATCCCGACGAGGAAGCACAGAGGCGCACACAGGGCGAGCAGCATCTCGAGCTGCGACTTGGAGGAGATCATCGGGTCGCCACGCATGCCCGCATCCTCGCACGTCCGCCGCGTCGCGTCAACACGCGTCAGCGCAGGTGGCCGGTGAGCCACAGCACGAGCATCCCGACGAGCACGACGCCCGCGACCGGCAAGCCCTGGCGCGGGTAGAGCAGCGCCCCGCCTCCGAGCAGGAGCACGATGCACGAGACGAGAACGACCGTGGCGACCATGCCCGGACGATACCGCGTGCGGCGTCGCTCGCGCGGTTGCGTCGACCGGCCGGCGGGCACAAGGTGCACCCGTGACTGACCCCGCGTCCCTGACCCTCGCCCTGCTCGGGTGGCTCCGCCTCTTCACCTGCACGGACACGCCGGAGGACGCCGGAGGGGTCCGCTGTGCTTCGTTCGCGGCGGCCGTCGTGTCTCCGCCGTGGCGGGGCGGTGAAGCGCAGGGCGGCGCCTTTTTGGCGGCCGTGGCGAGGGCCGAGTCGCAGTCCTCACCGGTAGGCGTGCACGCGCGGGACACGTGGGCCGCGCGGACGATGTACCGGCGCGCGGTGAACGTGGGGTGGCTCACGCCCGAGACGTGCCCCGGGCACACCCCGACGAGCACGGCGAACCGGAGCGGCGCGGGCTGGGGCGTGCGTGCGGCGTGGGGCGTGTCGGCGGCTTACGGGCTGCGCTGGCTGGGGCCCGTCGGGTGCCTGCTCGGGCCGGCGATCTTGGACGTGCCGGCCCTGGGGGCCGTCGCGGCCGCGGGCCACGCCAAGCACTGCGCCCGCGTGCGACGCACCCGCGACCCCGACGAGCTCCGCCTGTGCTGGGCGGGCCGTGCGAAGCCGCGGGGCGAGGTGCTCAAGCGGTGGCGTCGCTGACAGCAGTGGTGACTTGCACACCGTCGATGACAATGATCTGGTTCGTACCGACGACACCGATCGAGAAACCGAGACCGCGAGCGTGAGCATCGCGGATGCAGCGCAGCGCCTCGTACATGAGCACGGACTCGGCGAAGGTGACGTCGTCGATGACGAGTTGACGGGTGGCGCCGGGAGCGTCGTCGCGGCGGACTTGGATGTTCTCTTCGGAGTTCATACCCGCACCGTGTGCACGATCCGCGCCGCGTCAAGCCCGCGACTTCGCATTGCGGCGGCGCGTCTCCCAGCTCTTGCGCCCCGCCGCGGCCCAGTCGACGCCCGCGCGTCCGCTGGTGGCCGGGGTCGCGGCCGGGTCCGGGGCGGACGAGGGCGCGTGCCCGGAGGAGGCCATCCGGCCGACGGCGAGCAGCCGCGGCACGTCAGCCGCGAGCAGGACGACGGTCCCGTCGGGACGGAGGTCGCACGGGATGCCGGTGAGGGTGGAGAAGTCGGACACGATTTCGGCGATGATGTTCTGCATGTTTGTTCCTGTCTGTCACTCGAAGCCCACCTGCGCGCGGACGTTCAGCATGTCGTTCTTACCCCCGTCCGCGCGGTAGTAGAAAAAATCTGCCGGCTCGAAATCACGGCCCAGCGGCGCGAGCAGCGGCGCGAACATGCGCCTAGCCCTCGCCTCCGCCTCGTATCGCGGCACGTTGCGGACCATGGCGGCGTTGACGATCAGCACGAACTCGCCGACGCGGTCCAGCTGCTGGCGCGCGAAGTCCACGAGCGGCGCCGTCTCGACGAGGATCGACTCGCCGTTCCACCCTGCGAACGAGTCGTAGTTCAGGACGCCGGCCCGCGCGAACAGGGCTGGGCGGTTCGCCAGCAACACCTGCAGCGTGCCGTGTAGCCACGTCGTATGCGGCAGCCCGCGCGATGCGTTGCGGTCGACGCACCCGAGATCGCGGTCAACGCCGATGAAGCGCCCCGGGCCGAGCACCGGCGCGAGCAGGTCGACGGTCGGGTTGTTCTCGCCCGCGAGCTCGACCCAGTCGAGCCACAGGCGCTCGCCCGGGTCCGCGAGGTGCAGGCACCGCGGGTCGTCAAGCACGGCGACGTTGAAGCGCCGGCAGGCGTCCTTGTCGTCGCTCGTGAACTCCCGCGTCATGGTCGAGTGTCGCATCGCTTCGGGCACTCTCGCACGACTTCGGCGTCCTGTCAAATGTCGCATGCACGCAGAGGGATGCCGTGCCGTTTGAGCATCTCGGGATGTCTTCGCCGAAGACTCTGAACCAGCGCTGTGCCAAGACGACACTCGTCAGAATTCCTAGCCGTTGACGAGGGCCACCGCCCATGCTTCGCGTGAAATGCTTTGATTTCAACGCACTGATTATTTTGATAATCATCAACACCACGTACGCGCAGAGGAATAACGTGGCGCTTGAGTACGTCGGGATGATTATTTCGAAGATTGGCCAGGGCTCGACCGAGACGACGCTCGTCGGGGTCTTTCGCTGTCTGCCGAGGCCACCGCCCATGTTCTGTGTGGAACGCCTTGATCTCAACACACGTATTATTATTGTAGTCGTCAGCGAACCGCGGGGATACTAGGGGAATATCATGTCGCTTGAGCACATCGGGATGGTTCAATCGGATGGTTTGCAGAACTCGGCCGAGATGACGTTCGTCGAAATCTTTCGCTGTCGGCGAAGGCCACCGCTTGTGTATCACGTAAAATGCCTTGATCTCAAGACACTGGCTATCTTGATAGTCACCTGCGCGATGTGAAGTAATGAGTGGAATGTCGTGACGTTTGAGCACATCAGGGTGGTTCTTCCGGAGGCTATGCAAGGCTATGCCTAGACGATGCTCGTCGGGGTCTTTCGCTGTCCGCCGAGGCCACCGCCCGTGCTTCGCGTAAAATGCTCTGAGCAGCACGCACCACTCCTCTGGCATCCGCTTGTCGCTGTTGTACAGCCCGACGAGCGCCGAGCAGTCCAGGCCCGTGTATCCAGCCGACCGCGCGAGCACGTCGTCCAGCGCCGGGAACACGCGCTCGCCGGACGCGGCCACGAACCGGCGCCACTCCTCCTCGACCTCGGTCCGGATGACGCTCGCCGCGCGGTACTCGCCGCGACCCTTCCTCGCCGACTTCGCCTCTGCCTTGCGCCACGTCTCGCGCGTCGTCGCGTCCTTCGCCGCGACGTGGGCCAGCGCGCCGCGGATGAGGTCGACGCGCTGGCGCTCCGACAGGCCCTCGGCGGCGCGGTCGACGACCTCGCCGACCTGCTCGATCGTCACGCCGTCGCCCATCTTGACGAGCGTCTTGACGACCCGGGCAAACGCTTGCGCAGCCGCGATCTGATCGCCCTCCCACGCCGTCGCGTGTTCGGCCCCGTCAACCTCGCTCTCGAGACGAGCACGCGAGCGCCGCGGCGTGGTCCCGGTCGGCGAGCGCGACGTGACGTTCGCCACCGCGAGGCCGGTCTCGAGCGACTCTTGTAACAGGGCTTTCGCCAACAACGTGTCCGTATAGCGGAGCGCGACCTGCCCGCGCGCCTCCTCGTCAAGCCGCGGCAGGAAGTAGAACGTGCGGTGCGTGTCCTCACTGTCGGTTGGATAGCCCGCGATCCGCGACTTGCCACGGGCACCGCGGCTCGACAGCTGAATGTCAAAACCCAGCGAACCGGGGATGCCGGTGGTGTACACGTCGCTGCACAACCGCCAGTCCGTGCCCTCGTCCATCCGCACGACCGCGACGACCACGTCGACGGCGCTGTCCTCGTACCGTCGCACCGCCGCCTCCGCCTCGAGCACGCGCTGCGCCGCGGCCTTCGCCTCGCGGCTCATGTGCCCGCTCAGGTCCAGCACGCGCGGCTTGTGACCCAGCACCCGCCGCGCCTTGGTCGACCGCTCGAGCGTTCGCACCAGCGCCTTCGCGGCGGCGACGGTGCGCGCCCGCATAACGACCTTGCGGCAACCGTCCGCGACCCACCGCTTGACGTACCAGGGCACGACCGACAGCGCGAAGTCCCGCAGGTTCGCGGGCACCTGCTCGTCGTCCTCGTCCTCCGCCGAGCGACGCCCGCGCTCGACCATCAGTGACTCGTCGTCGGTCTCGTAATTCGTGGTGATCGTGAGCGCCTCCCACCGGCGGGGCGCGAACGGCTTGCCGGGCACGAGCGCGTCAGGGTCGGCCTCCGCGTGGTACTGCGAGATCGACAGCGCCACCACCGCGGTGTCGTCGCGGATGACCTCGCCGGTCGACGACCACGGCGTCGCGGTCGAGCCGAGGAAACACCCGCCGCCCGCGAGCAGGGTGGACACGAGCTGCCCGGACTGGTTGCCCTCCGCGTGGTGGTGCGCCTCGTCGCCCATGAGCAGGAAGCCCGACAGGGTGCCGTTCGCACGCGCGTCCGCGAGTGCCTGCGCGCAGGCTCCCGTCGTGAGCAAGGCCCGGCTGCAGGTGAATACCTGCCGAGCGGACCCGAAGCCCCGCGCCCAGAACTCGCGCCAGAACTCCGGCGATGACTGGCCGCGCTTGTGGTCGAGCAGGCGCGTCGCGTGGTACGCAAGCGGTGTGGACTCGCGGCGATGCTCGACCGTCGCGTCAGTGCTCCACGGCTCTACGATGGTGTCGAGCGGCGCGCACACGATGACCGTGTGGAACCCCCGGAACGCATGCGAGGGGTCGTGCCGCTCCGCGAGCAGACCCCACGCGGCGAACGCCTTGCCGAGGAGGGTCTTGCCGGCGCCGCACGGCGCGTGCAGGAGCACGTCGCGCGAGCCCCGCTTGAACGCGCGGATGATGCTCTCAAGCAGTCGTTGCTGGTAGCGATACAGGGCGGTCGGGCGAGACATCGTGGGCGGACTCTCTCACGTCTCGTGGCTGGTGTCAAGCCGCAAATTCGTCGCGCACCCGCGCGACCTGCCGCAGCACGTCGACGCACTTCACCGGGTCCATCTTGTCGCCGGTGCGGATCCTCGACTCGAGATCGATCCACCCGCCGTGCGTCGACCCGAGCAGCCGGCGAACCGCGCCGCGCAGCAGCTCGGGATCGTCCGGCCCGAGACCGCCCGCGATGCCGACGGGGAAGTCGGGCAGCGCCGGCACGTCGTCGAGCGACACGGGAGTACCGCGTCCGCCGCTCCGGTCCAGCAGCCACGCGAGGTCGGGCGACGGTCCGCCTTCCATGGTGCTCCGGTCCGGCGCCGGCCACTCGCCGGCCCGGTGCTGGCCGATGACGACGCCGACGTCGTTGCCGTGGGCCTCGCGCGACAGGGCCCGCAGGCGGTGCCACGCCTCGCGCAGGTCGGCGACCGTCGACAGCACCGGCGGGAGGTTGATCTGCACGCGACCACGGGCGAACGCGTCGAGCACCGCCTGTCGCCACTCGGCCGTCCCGAACGCGTCGCGCTCGAGCCACCGGTCGGAATCCGGCAGCAGCGCGTGGGCGGCCGCGCCGCACAGGTGCACGGCGACCGGCACGCCCTCGCTGCGGCATACCCGGAGGATGTGGCGCGCCGCGAAGCCGCCCGGGTAGCGCTCGTCGCCGGCTCGTTTCGTCGAACACAGCAGGCCGAACTCGACGGGCACCGCGAGGTCACGAGCGGCGTCGATGATGGTCGTGAGGTCGTCGCAGAGGGTGCGGTTGTCCGCGCCGGTGAAAGTGACCGATAACTTGCTCATGCCTGTCCTGTCTGCCCCAGCGGGGCGAAGCCGTGATTCCCGAGCAGCTCGCCGGCGCGGCGCCACAGGTACGCGATGAGGTCGACGCGGGCCTGCCACGCGGGGCGACCGCACAGGTGCGCCTCGTCGAGATGCAACGTCGAGCATCCATCAAACGCGACCCGACCGTGGGCGTAGGTCTCCGCCTCGCTCGGGTCGTGCGTCAGGTCGAAGCCGATCTCGTCCTTGCGCGCGTACGCAGGTCGCGTGTCGACGTTGCCCCACTCGTCGATCGTGCGCGCGGTGACGATCTCGTACGCCGCGAATTCGACGACGTAATCGTCGACGCGCCAGTGGACGGTGAAGTCGACTTCCGTCTCGCCGGCGGTGAACTTCTCTTCGATGCTTCTGGGCATGACGGTGGAGTTTCGCACGTCTCGGCCCGCACGTCAAGCGCCGCCGGCACGAGAAACGGCGCGGGCTCGATCGACCTCTCGTGAGGTGACGCGGGGTGGCTCGCCCCCGTTGGAGGCGACGCGGGCGATGATCTCGCGCGCCGCGAGCCGCGGCACCGCGCCGCGCAACCACTTCCCGGCCATCGACACCGTGACGCCGCACGCCGCGGCGATCTGCGGCTGCGTCCACCCGTCGGCGCGCAGGCGGCCGAGCGCCTCTCGCCACGAGCCGGCGTCCAGCGTCGGCCGTCGCAGCCGCACCCGCGCAGCCGCCAGCGCGTCGACGGCCGCGACCGTGGCGTCCTCCTGCTCGCCACCCACGGCGCCACCGGCGACCCCGTGCACCCACGCACGCCACGCGTCCTCGGCGGGTCCGACGTCGCCGCCGGCGTCGACGCCCAGGCCGAAGCGCCCCGCGAGCGGGCGCATGAGCCGACCCGCCGCGCGGCGTCCCGTCGGCGACAAGATCTGCCCCGCGTGCATGACCATGTACCGCACGTGCGAGCGCACGTCGTGAGCGGTCTTGTCTGCGGGGTTAGCGAGCCACCGCGCATACGCCTCGCTCGCGGCGTCCCTCGCGTCCTGGTGGGAGCCCCACCGGCGGCGCACGGCCGCGTGGACCCGTTGATAGGCGTCGATGGTCACGGGGCCTCCGGCGGGAACACGTCGAGCGCGTGCGAGGGCATCGAGATCGACAGCCCGACCCGAGCCGCGATCGTCAGCACCGCGGCGACGTGCAGCCGGACGCGGGCGCCGAGCGACAGGTCATCGCGTGTCTCGATCGCCAGCGACGCGATCCCGGCGCGCGACGTGCAGCCGGTGAACGCGGTCGGGATGACCGGCGCGTGCAGCACGGGGATCCCCACGTCGCGCGCGATGAGCCGATCGAGCTCGGTGTCGGCGAAGCACCAGAACCCGCCGGCACCATCATCGCCCGCGAGCTTGGCCGCGGCGTGGCGGTACGAGGTCTCGTGCAGGTCGACGACGGCGACCGGCCCCAGCGCGAGCACGGTGGCGAGGATCGCCGACGCGTGCAGCGTGCCGGCGCAGTAGGCGTCGCGGGCGTCGCCCGGGACCTGATAGCAGCGGTTCAGGTCAGACTCGCCGGCCTGCTGGCCGTAACGCGAGAACACCTCGATCGCCGACGGGTTCGCGTTCGGGATGACCACGAGCCGGCCCGCGTCGGCGACGGCATGGCGCGCGAGCAGACCCGCCGCGATGTGACCCGCGGGCTCGTCCCCGTGGTGGCCGCCCACGACGACCAGCGTCGGGCCGTCGTACTTGCCGGCGGTCTCGTGCGCGCCGGTGCGGCCGAGCGGCGACTCGATGCACCACGACCGCGAGGTCGGGTACTTGCGGATCTGCGTCGGGGTCATGCCCTCGCGGGCGTACGGGTGGGCCTCGAGGCGGAGGCGGTCGGCGGTGGTGCGGAGGACGTGGGCGATCGGCATGCGAAGTATCCTACGCGGGCGACGCGGGCGCGTCAAGCAAATTCGCATCGCCGGCGAGCGGCGGCAGCGGCTCGCTCGCGTCGAGCGTCTCCCATGCGAGCGGCGGGGGTGGCCCGCGATCGGACACGCGATCGGCGCCTGCCGCTTCCACGAGGCGATGCGGCACGCACGACCACAGTGCCGCGGGGTTGACGCCCTCGTCGCGGGCGCGCCGCAGGTCGTCGGCGATCGACCGCGGGGGCGACTGGTGCGGGGCGATGCGCTCGCCCTCGCTGCAGGTCCACGCGTACACGTCCCACGCCCAGATCGGGCCCAGGTAGTACGGGCCGACCGGCAGCGACGTGGGCCGGCGACGAGCGATGCACCGCACGCGATACCCGAGCTCGATCAGGTCCTTCGCCCGCAGCGTCGCCGACGCGCGAGCGTACGATGCGGCCCCGAGTCCCTGCGTGCCGTACGCGTGGATCGACACCGACCGGACCAGGCGCCAGCTTGCGCCCTCACCCGAGACCGGCCCGGGGACCCGCGACGCGGCCTCGCGCTCCGCCTCGCCGGCCGTGCGCTGCTCGTCGAACATGGCCGCGAGGCGCGCGTCGAGACCCCGGCTCACGACGTCGGCGTCGGCTGCGGCGATGGCCGCGGCGCCCTTGGCCCCCTTGCCCAGCGCGTCGCGCCAGCTCCGGTACGCGTGCTGCAGGTCCGAGAAGCGACACGGGGCTGGCGGCGCGGGCACGAGGCGCGCCCGTTGCGCCGGCGTGCACGCGGCCGCGTAGGCGGCGCGGGTGGTCGCGGCGATGGTCGCCATCTCGAGCTCGTGCGCGTCGCGCAGCGCGAGGGCTGCGGCCCGCGCGACCCGCCACGCGTCGAGCGCGGACGCGGCGGCGCTCACGTGGCCCCCTGCAGGCCATTGACCGGGCCTTCGGCCCAGAACATGCGCAGATCCGTGCCGTCGCACACCAGCGG